>Ga0123357_10000887_pt1 | contig 30512 bp, 24 predicted proteins | sample TergutEmb28metaG_FD_89873 | JGI IMG/M metagenome (GOLD analysis project Ga0123357, IMG submission 89873) | Embiratermes neotenicus P4 segment gut microbial communities from Petit-Saut dam, French Guiana - Emb289 P4 | ecosystem: Host-associated > Arthropoda: Insects > Digestive system > Gut ...
AACGCTACGGAGTATCGCCGGCAAGGTTCAGGTTAATGGGGATAACAGGATTTTGAGGCGGAATATTGAAAATTTTTCAAATATGAAGGTATAACTACGTTATATCCGGTGGTTGATTTGGAAGGAGGTGAGTAGTTACACAGATGATTATGGCAATACATATCAAACAAACGACGGCGGTTTTAGTTGGGTGCCGGTAAATAAGCCATTCAGTGTTGTTGGAATGGAAATTTATGGAGATAAAATATATGCGTACGGTGGAAATGGCATAATAATGAATAAAAATATCACATACGAACCCGGATTACTTGTCAAAAATTTAGACCCAGATAAAATTTTGATTTACCCAAATCCGGCACGAGATTACATAAACATAAAAACAGCAAGTTCTGTATATAAAGTTGAAATATACAATTCAATAGGCAATTTGCTTTTAGTAACGAAAAATATGGAAACAATTAATATTTCACATTTGTCAAAAGGAATATATTATGTTAAAATAAGTGCAGATAATAATATTATTATTACAACTCAAAAAATAATTAAAAATTAAAAGACAAAAGTAAAACAAAGGAACAGTTTAACATAAGAATAGAATGCCAGCGCTTAACGAGGGGTTTTGCGGCAGGCGGGGCGTTGTCTCGTGTGACACTTCGCAGGATTTTGGAAGTTTTGCTCCCGTCCGAGCCTTACCGATACCCCCGCCTGCCGCCAGGCTGCTAAAGCGTTGCACGCAAGTCAGGGAACAGTGCGGCGCGACTTGAAAACGTGGAAAAAATAATTCGTAATTCAAAAAAAAATTGTACCTTCGCACTTTTAATTAAAAAATATAAATTTATGGTATACACGACATTAATTCCGAACCAAGCAGTAGTAGAACTTGCTTTACCCAGTCATTATGTAGGGGAAAAAGTGGAGTTTTTAATTTATGTTTCCGATGAGATAGAGTGTCTTAAATCTGTGAATCCAAGCAACGCATCTCAATTCAAAGGTATTTTGAATGCCGAAGAAGCCAAATCATTCAATCAATATTTAACAACAGTACGGCAAGAATGGGACAGAAATATTTGATAGATAGCAATGTGTTAATAGATTATATGGCAGACTTAATACCTGCAAAAGGCTCTGACTTTGTCGAAAGCCTGTTCAATTCACAGTTTTTGGTTTCAGTGGTAACAAAAATTAAAGTTCTTGGTTACAACAATTTGCCGCACAAAATGTCGGCTATGAGTAATTTCGTATCATTATCCAACATTGCAGCAACTGCCATTGCTGACAGTTTAGTGCTGATAACGAGAAATGTAGATGATTTTAAGTTTATTCCAAATTTCACGGTGATTAATCCTTATGAAATATAATGAAATAGACAATTTCCGTTTTGACCTTATAAAAAAGAATAGCGTGCAACGAGCAGTTTGCCACAAGCGGGGGCGCAATTCGTCCTAACGGCAGTGTGGAACAGCATTTTTGGCTCTCGTCCGAGCCTTTGCGATTCCCCCGCCTGCGGCAAGCTGCCACCACGTAAGAATAAATATTTATGGAGCAGGTTTATTCATATTTTAACAGGGACGTCAGTTGGCTATCGTTTAACTACCGTGTTCTTCTTGAATCGGAAGATGCAAGTTTGCCTATTTATGAGCGAATTAAATTTCTTTCTATTCACGCATCCAATCTCGAAGAATTTTATGAGATCAGAGTGGCGGATTATCAAAATGATATTATGCAGAACATCAAAGCAAAAAAAGATACTTCAGAAGACGAAAAAATCCTCGAAGCAATCAATGCGGAAGTTACTCGGCAACAACAGGAATTTTTCAGAATACTCAAGACTCAAATACTTCCGGAATTGGAACGGCAAAATATTATTATTTACATGAACGACGATCCGAAACCGGAACACCGGAAATTTATCAAAACTTATTTTGCGGAAGAAATTTTTCCTTTTCTTCAACCTGTGTTTTTGTTGAAAAACGATATCCGTTTTTTCATACGAGATAAACGTTTATATCAAATTGTTCAGTTACAGAAACATAAATCCGGCGAACGGTTTTATTCCATTATCAAAACGCCTTATGCAAAAATACCCCGTTTTATTGAACTTCCCCCTATCGGCGGAAAATATTATTACATGTTTGCAGAAGATGTGATTTCAGCCAATCTGTCGAATATTTTCACCGGCTATACGGTGGAAGGATGCTATAACATTAAAGTTTCCCGTGACGCCGATTTTTTCATTGACGACAATGAATCGCAAAACAGTCTGCTCGAAACGATTAAGAAGAAAGTTAGAAAAAGAAAGATAGGCGATTTAAGCCGTTTTGTTTATGACAGACGGATGACGAACGATTGTCTGCAATTCATTCGGGAAATGTTTCATATTCAAAAGAAAGATTTAATTTCCGACAGCCGCTACCTGAATTTGGAAGATTTGATCAAACTGCCCAATCCGGTAGGGAAAGAATTGAAAGCGCCGCCGGTTGTTCCGATCCGGATTCCGGAATTGGATCAGAGTTACCGGCTGTTTCCCATTATCCGGAAACGGGATATTTTTTTGCATTATCCTTACCATACTTTCGATTATTTTATTCGTTTTCTGACGGAGGCTTCCGCTAATCCGAATGTGGAAGAAATTATGATCACCCAATACCGTGTTGCCGAAAACTCCGAAATAATCAATAACTTGATTAATGCGGCGAAAAACGGTAAAAAAGTAACTGTTTTTGTCGAATTGAAAGCCCGCTTTGATGAAGCAAACAACCTGGCTACTTCTCAACTGATGAAAGATGCCGGAATAAAGATTATTTACAGTCTTCCGGGGTTAAAAGTACATGCCAAAGTGGCGTTAGTGATCGAGAAAACAGTGGTGAAAAACAATATCCGGCAGTCGTACGCCTATTTAAGCACCGGCAATTTCAATGAAAAAACGGCAAAGTTGTATTCTGATATAGGAATATTTACTTCAAACAAAAAAATTACTTCCGAAGTACGGAAATTATTCAATGTGTTGGAAACACAAAATACCGATGTGAAGTTTAACAATATATGGGTGGCGCAATTCAATATGGTTCCCAACTTGAAGCTGAAAATTCAACAGGAAATTAAGAACGCCAAAAGAGGGAATAAAGCACACATTATATTAAAAATGAATGGCTTGCAAGATAATGACATGATTGATGAGTTATACAAAGCGAGCGAAGCCGGAGTAAAGATTGATTTGATTGTGAGGGGCATATCGTGTATTATCCCTGACCAGCCGTATAGCAAAAATATCACCGTTACCCGCATTGTAGATATGTTTTTGGAACATTCGCGGATATGGTATTTCTACAATGACCGGAAAGAAGATGTGTATATCACCTCAGCCGACTGGATGATACGGAATTTATACCGCCGTATCGAAACCGCTTTTCCGGTGTTGGATAAAAAAATCAAACAAACGATTCTGAAAATATTGGATATTCAATTGAACGATAATGTAAAAGCTTGCTTTGTTGACAGCAGGATGCAGAATGTTTTCAAAAATAAACTGAGCGCCAGAAAGAAGAAGGTGCATGCGCAACGCGACATTTATAAGCTGTTAGCCGGATGAACGGATTTTTTATTCTCAGTCTGATTTTGCTTTATTTCGGCATTTTGTATTTGATTTCCTACGCTATCGGGAAAAAACATTCGGGAAATGCCGCTTTCTTCTTGGGAAACCGTAAATCTCCCTGGTATATTGTTGCAATCGGAACAATCGGATCGTCGATGTCGGGAATCACTTTTGTGTCGGTTCCAGGAATGGTAGGAAAATTCGATATGACCTACATGCAAATGGTTTTTGGATTTCTGTTGGGATATGCGGTTATCGCTTTCGTTTTGCTTCCGGCTTATTACCGATGGAACGTTGTCAGTATTTATTCTTATCTGAATGAAAGAATTGGAAAATATGCCTACAAAACAGGAGCAGGATTTTTTATCGTCTCCCGAATGATTGGAGCGGCGGTAAGACTTTATATTGCCGTATTCATACTTCAAAAATATGTCTTTGACGCTTGGAAAGTTCCGTTTGTCGTAACTGCCGCCGGTTTTCTCCTGATGATTTGGTTATATACTCACAAGAGCGGCATACGGACGATTGTTTGGACTGATTTTTTGCAAACCGTTATTTTGCTGATCGCTTTAATTATTATCATTTGGCAGGTAGCCAAGGGTTTAAATTTTGATTTTTCAACCATTGCGACTACAATAAAGACAAGCGCTCATTCGAAAATCTTTGTCTTCGACGATTGGCGTTCGCGTCAGAATTTTTTCAAGCAATTTTTCAGCGGGGCATTTGTCACTATTGCCATGACCGGAGTCGATCAGGAAATGATGCAGAAAAATCTTTCTTGCAAAAACTTGCGGGAAGCGCAGAAAAATGTATGCACCGGCAGTCTGATTTTTATTCCGGTGAATTTTCTTTTTCTTTGTCTGGGAATATTATTGCTCAATTACGCATTCGTTCATCCAATTGCTTTGCCGGCTTCGGGCGATGATGTTTTACCCATGATGGTCTCTCAGGGGTATTTGGGATTGTCTGCCGTCGTCTTTTTTGTTATCGGGATAATTGCGACAACTTTTGCCGGCGCCGATTCTGCATTGACAGGCTTGACTACGTCCGTTTGCGTTGATGTGTTGAATATTTCCAAATACGATGAAAAGCGCGCGCGCAAAGTGCGGTTAAGCGTTCATTTCCTGATATCGCTTTTGTTTATCGGAATCATGCTGCTGTTCAAAGCGATAAACAACACAAGCGTTATCGACGCCTTATATATGATTGTATCTTATACGTATGGACCTTTGTTGGGATTATTTGCTTTCGGAATTTTATTCAAAAGCCGCACGAACGACCAGGCAGTTCCGTTCATTTGTATTTTGTCGCCGGTTGCTTGCTTTATAATCAGCGCGGTATTACGAAATCAATTCAATTATCAATTGGGATATGAACTATTAATAATCAATGCTTTGCTGGTTGTTGGAGGAATGATGGCATTCCGAAAGGTACCGATGACAAATGACCGGTGACAAGTATTATCTACCCTCTTTCAACTTCCAAATCTCAGTCCTTCCAATATCGCTTGATATCAACCGGTATTTATTATTTAAGAGATTATCCAAACTAAAACCACTCTTATCTAAATCGGAAGAGTTTGCGACGCCGTTTTGTAAAATAAGTTCCGGCAAAGCCTTTTCTGCATCTTTTACATAATTTTTTATCTCAAGAGACGACCAGTTGAGGGTATATGGAAATCTCGTAGCGCATATTCTGCCTGAATATAAATACACAGCAGATTGATATCCCCTTACCAGAATTTTATCCGAAGGTTTGGTATTTTGGATTATTATTTTTTTTAATTTTGCCATTGTCAGAGGAGGAACCGTTTGAGGACCAAAGCCTTTTTCCGAATAATTATCAGCGATATTTTGCGCTTGCATAATAGCAGGATTATAATTGTAAAAAATAAACAGTAAGAACAAGAGAATATATTTTGCTTTAGGGAAACTTTCTTTTATGACGTCAAAAATATAAGCGTATGAAATAACAATCAGAGGTGCGAAAATGATGAAATAATGTGGATAACGTCTTCCTAATGAGCAAGCCAATGCTGTGAATACGTAGGCAAATACGACACTTCCATTCATTATTGTTTTATTGCGTAAAAGCATATAAATCATTATGATAAATGGAATTACATTCAATTGGTAAACGCCTGTCATGATTTTAAAACTTCTTTTCAGAGTAAAAAAGAAACTGCTTGGCTCATATTCAAACATATTAAACTTGAATATAAGATAAATGGCGTCAGACAAAGCTCCTTTAAAATAAAAGTAGAGAAAAAACGGAAGTAGAAAAAGCAGTACAAATAATAAAATAAACGACAGATTACGGATAAGTTCCTTGTATTTCTTTTCGACAACCCATTTAATCGCTAAGACTATTCCGAAACCTGCCCATACGGCAATCATATTCGCCCGAATCATAAATGTTAAAACAAAAGTAAGCGACAAAACAGCCAGACGGATAATAGTGAACGGCTTGTTCTCTTTCAAGTAAGCTAAAAAAAGATAGGTTGCTATGCTTATGAAAGGCAATGACCATTCTTCCGTAATATTTCCACCGATAAGCAATGGCACAAGGAAAAGGATAGCAGTAATAATCGCAAAAAAAGAAGAAATCTTTCCTGCAAAAAAGCGGGCTATCTTATACATCATTATGCTTGAAGCGAGTAGCGATATTATTTCAAAAATCCATATTCCAATAAAATTTCTGTGAAAAATGAGCAATGCAATTGCATTGATGAAATAGAGAAAAGGTCCTTTGTGGTCAACAACATCTTTATACATTGTTTGTCCATCTAAAATACGCTCAGCCGAATAAATGAATGCGCTCGAATCGACCCCGTTAATGCTTTTTGCAAACGGCGCCAACGGACTTTGTAAAAGAACAAACACGCAAACAAAAAGAAATACCGTGTAAAAAAAGACCTCTGCTTCAAATATTTTCTTGTTCATAGCCTGTTAGTATTTTTGTTTTTATTCTTTTAATTTCCAAATCTCAACTCCTCCGATGTCGCTTGAAATCAACCGGTATTTGTCATACAAGAGATTATCCAAATTAAAACCATCTACGGAGTTTACGATACCGTTTTGTAAAATGAGTTCAGGCAAAGCTTTTTCCGCATCTTTCACATAATTTTTTATTACAAAGGACGAGCGGTTCAGGGTATATGGAAACCTTGTAGCACAGGTTCTGCCTGAATATAAATATAGTGATGTTTGGTATCCTTTCACTAAAATCTTATCCGTAGGTTCGGTGTTTTGAATAATGATATTTTTTAACTTCTCCATTGTCGGAGGAGGCACTATCTCGTCGATGCCATAGCCTTTTTCAGAATAATTATCAGCAATATCTTGCGCTTGGACAATGGCAGGATTATAATTGTAAAAAACAAACAGGATAAACAGATAAACATATTTTGCTTTTGGAAAACTTTCTTTAACGACGTCGAAAACATAGGCGTATGGAATGGCAAGCAATGGGGTGAAAATAATAAAATAATGTGGGAAGCGCCCTCCAAACGAACAAGCCAGCGATATGAAAATAAATGCCGATATAATGCTTGCATTGATTATCGTTTTATCACGGAAAAACATATAAATTACGATGGCAAAAGGTATCACATTCAAACTATAAAGTCCTGCCAGAATTTTAAAACATCTTTTCAGCGTAAATGAAATAGTTTGTGGAGAATACTCAAACATATTATATTTGAATACAAGATAAATAGCGTCGGACATAGCGCCCTTGAAATAGAAATAAAGAAAAACCGGCAACAGTAGAAGTATTACAAACAATGCAATCGCCAACAGATTGCGGACAAGTTCCTTATATTGCTTTTCCCTAATCCATTTAATCAACAAAACGATTCCAAAGCCAACCCATATAGCCGCTAAATTTGCACGGATCAGAAAGGTTAATGCAAAAGTAAGCGACAAAATAAACAGGCGGACAATAGTAAATGGTTTGTTCTCTTTCAAATAAGCTATAAAAATATACGATGCCGCACTAATGAAAGGCAATGCCCATTCTTCCGTAAAATTTCCACCGTTAAGCAATGGTACAAGAAAAAGAATGGCAGTACAAACTGCAAAAAAAGAAGAAATCTTGCCGGCAAAAAAACGGGCTGTTTTATACATTATTATACTTGTCGCAAATAGTGAAATTATTTCAAAAATCCATATTCCAATGAATTTTCCATTAAAAATGATCAATGCCGCCACATCAATTAAATAGAGAATTGGTCCTTTGTGGTCGACAATGTCTTTATACATAATTTGCCCGTTTAAAATCTGACGGGATGAATAAATATACACGCTCGAATCGATTCCAATGCTACTTTTTGCGAAGGGAGCCAATGCGCTCTGCAAAAGAATAAACAGGCAAACGAAAAGAAATACCGCATAAAAAAAGACTTCTATTTTATTAATTTTTATGTTCATGTTCGTTTAATTGCTTTTCAATTTCCAAATAGAATAATAAATCTCTCCATTCTTTGTATTTACATCTATCTTTTCATAATTTTCCTGCAATATTTCATTAATTCTACTTTTTATGTTATTGCTAAGTAGCTCATAAAGATAGTCTGTTATAATTAATTGGGGGCGAGATGATTTTTCCATCTCTGCCAAATAATATTCTTCGATCCGCTTGTCTTTCTCTATAATTGGGTATATGTAAGGATATTTGGACGATGATTCTCTATTTGTAAATAAATATATATTGCAATTATTGCCCATTTCCAATATTTTATCGTCGCTTGCAGTATATTGCGACACGATAGCATCCAGTTGGGCGTAAAAAGTTTTATCGGCTTTCGAGTAATTTCGTTGTATATCTTTCACATTTATGCCTATCAAATATATATTTATTATTAACCAGAAAGAAACGGCAAATATCCACTTTCTTTTGGGTAGATTCTCTACAAAAAAAGAAAAACAGGCAGCCAGAGGAAAAATCAGAACAGGTATAAACTGTATAAAATAGTGAGGATAAAAGTTCATGCCCATTGAACACGAAACAGCAATTACAAAAAATGATATGCCAGTCGCTAAAACAAATTCTTTATAGCGTATCCCGTCAAAATGCAGAATAGAATAAATCATGGATAAAAGAATGATTATTCCAAAATAAATTAAAGGCAGGTTTCTCATAGTAAATAAACTGCCTTTTTCAACGACTTTTGATAAATACATTAAATTAAAAGTAAAATATCCATAGAGAAAATCTCCAAAAATTCCTTTAATATAGGCATAGAGAAAATAGGGCATTGCTGTTAATAAACAGAAAATCAAAATATAGAGCGCATAAACAAACAGTTCTTTCCATCGTTTCGATTTCATTAAATCAAAGATGACGACTATACCGAAAGCGCCCCATATAGAAATTAAATTGAGGCGTAAGAACAATGTTAAAATGAATGTTGCCGACAGCAGGAATAACTGAACAACGCTAAATTTTTTTTGTATTACAAAATATTGAGCGAAAATATATAATGCAATTGAGGTAAAAGGTAAAGCCCATGTTTCGGTAAGATTTCCTCCAAAACTAATAATACCATGATATAATAATACAGTTGTTATTGCAAGAATGGATATTTTTTTATTATAAAAAAATCGAAGCGTCTTATACAAAAAAGCTGTTGTAACAAAATAACATAACAGTTGAAGAACCCAGATACCGAGCCATTTTCCATTAAAGATTTTCAATCCGGCTATATTCAATAAATACAGGGTTAAACCCTTATGGTCGAATACTTCTTTGTAAACGAGCTGTCCGGCTATCATCCGCTTAGCCGTATAGATGAAAACAGACGAGTCTATCCACGGCATCCCGTGAGAGAATGGGGCGCCCGGATTTTTAAATAAGCTGAAAAAACAAACTATAAAAAGAATAGTGTAAGGCGAGAGTAAAGGCGAGAATATTTTCTTCATGAAGATTTCTTCAATTGTCTGTTAATACTCCTGAAATCTCCCAAAGCCTTCCATCCGATTTTAAAGATTCGTTTCATATTGATGGAATTTACGCCACCTTGTCGAGGTTTAAATGTAATAGGAAACCATTGACACGTTTCTTTTCGTTTGACCGCAATCGCACTGATAGCCACATTGGAAAGGAAAAAATCCTCAGGGATAAGCCGTAAAATAGGTATCAAGCGTCCGGTGTTCATCAGCCTGAAAGGAGTGTTAGCATCTTTCACCCATTCGCCGAACATCAGCCAAACGACCAGGCGGAGTATGCGGGTTACAAAAATACGTCCTGCACCATCCTGACGTGCATAACGCGAGCCGATGATAAAACTGTATTTATCCCGGTTTTCCCAAAATTTCCAAAACTCGTTGGGATCGGTTTGTCCGTCGGAGTCGGTTTGAAAGATATAATCCGCACCGGCTTCAATGGCTTGCCGGTAGGCAAACAGGCAAGTCGCCCCGTGTCCGGAATTGGGTTTATCAACAGGCAGCAGCAACGGATATTGCTCTTGCAGCGACGTCAATTTCTGATAGGTATTATCTTTGCTGCCGTCATTGACGATAAGCAGCCGGCTATTGCCGCCGATTCTTTCGACAACCGGGTGCCATTGCGACACAACGGCGTCGATATTCGCCTCTTCATTATAAGCAGGCATTACAACGTAAAGCGTATTCATTTTCTAAATGTGATAAATTTATTAAGTACAAATTGTAAAAGTGCAACCACAACAATTGTCAGTATCTTGGAATATATTTCGTTGAAATGATAATAACTTATGGCTAAATAAAGCATTCCTGAACTTATGGCTAAACCGATAAGTCCTATAACGTAAAAAGACAAAAACCGTAATTTGGCTTTATCTTTTACTTTGAAATTATACTGCCTGTTTAGCAGAAAGCTGCAAATAATGCCGCAATGAACGCTTATCACATTGGAAAACAGGTAAGGAACACCTATTTTGCACAATAGCGTATAGATGCAAAAATCTACAAATGCGCTGAGACCGCCGATTACGCCATAAAGAAACAACTGGCGGTAGCGGGCATATTGCGTTTTTATGAATGTTTCGACTGAAGCCATTTTTCTATATTTAATAATGCTGAATCAATTGCAGCGTCCATATTATAGTATCGGTATTCAGCCAGCCGCCCCACAAAGATAAATTGATTACTTGCCTCCAGCAGGGCTGTTTCTTCCTGATATTTCGCTTTTACGGCAAGGTTTGCCGCATTAATTACCGGATAAAACGGTAATCCTTTTTCGGAAGGGTATTCAAAGCAAACGGTCGTTTTGGAGGATTGGTCGCCCGTCATTTTCTTAAATTCGGTAATTCGCGTATAGTCATAATCATTCGGATAGTTAACCACCGGAGCAGGTTGAAAATCCGCTTTGTCGAAAGTTTTGAAATCTATTTCTACCGAACGGTAGTCCAATCGACCGTATTTATAATCGAAGAACTCGTCTAATTTTCCGGTATAAACAGTCAGTTCGGGATTAAAACAATCCTTAACTTCAAAATAGTCGCAACCCAATAAAATATGTATATTTTCGTGCGACAGCATTTTTTCTATCATAGCGCTGTATCCTCCAACGGGCATCCCTTGATACTTGTCTGTGAAATAGCGGGAATCTCCGTTACTTCTCACAGGAATCCGGCCTGCAATTTCCGCCGACAAGGTTTCGGGATCGCAATTCCACTGTTTTATGGTGTATTTTTCAAAAAACAGCCCGTACAGCCGTTCGCCCACTTGCGATACTACCGCATCCCGAAAAGACGGGTTTGTTTTGTTGTATGTGGATTTTTGTACTTCTTCTTTTAAAAATGCCGGTACTTCGTTATTCGACAGATTAAGTCCGAAAAGTTGATTGATAGTATCTCTATTTATTGGAAAAGGTAAAAAATCGCCGTCAACATAACTCAATACTTTGTGTTGATAATCTGAAAAAGATGAAAACCGGTTGACAAACTCCCAAATATGTTTCAGATTGGTATGAAAAATGTGCGGACCATAACGGTGTACGGTAATGCCGGCTTCATTTTTATAATCATAAATCTGTCCGCCCAACTGTTTCATTTTTTCCACTACAAGCACTTTATATCCCTTTTCGGCAAGTATTCTCGCAGCAGTAACCCCACTCAACCCTGAGCCTGTAACCAATACTTTATATTGATTTTTCATAAAATTTGTATAGTATTTTGCGCTCTATTTCAATTGCAAAGGTATAATAAATATTTTAATTTTTAAAAATTATTTAATTTAGTTATTTTTAGTATTATTTATATTTATTCCTATTGCGAATAATAAAATATACCCTATCTTTGCACCCACTAAATTACAGTTTAACAATTAATATCATTGTTTTATGAAGAAGTTTATTATTATGGTTTTATTTGCAGGATTATTTGTAACTGCAAATTCAGTTTGGGCTCAGAGTAACACTCAAAAACCAAAAGCAGCGACTACGGTAACGAAAGCGCCGGTTTCTAAGGAAGCAACAAAAGCTTGTGCAGTTGATAATAAGGATGCTACGAAAGCTGCTTGTTGCGCTGACAAAAAAGATGGCACAAAACCTGCTTGCTGCGCCGACAAAAAAGACGGCACGAAACCTGCGTGTTGCGCCGACAAAAAAGATGGGACTAAACCTGCTTGCTGTACAAGCAAAAGCGCTACGACCGACACTAAATCTTCCGGGAAAAAGTGAATTAGCGGTTACACAACTCTCTGAATTCGCAGTAAGTGCAATTTGAATCATAAGCAGTCTGTTGAAACGGTATTTCCGGATCGAATAGACTGCTTATCTTTTGTAAGTATAACTTTTCAAAATCCGGATTTATTTCGCGAAAATCTGCAAGAGGTTCTTTCTCGTATTCAATTACAGGCGAATAGTTTTCCTTACCTGTATCTTGCATATAAAGTAAAGCGGGAACGATTGGAAGATTAGATTCGTCTAAATGAGAGAGTACTGAGGCATAAACAAAAGTTTGAAAAATATGGGACGCGCGCTTATCTTTTTCTGAAACCAAATCTTCAAGCGATTTAAACGTTTTTGCCGAACCTCCGGTTTTATAATCAAAAATCCATTGCTTATCATCTTTAATTTCAAGCCGGTCAATAATTCCACCGATTTTAAGTTTGACCGGAAAATTTTCCAACTCAAAAAAATGATAATCTTTCCATTCCAAGCCAACCACCATGAAAGGCGCTTGCCGGCTGTCAAATTCGATTAAGCGTTTCAGCATTTTGCAAATCACACTGAAGTTAATCAGTTGTTCGCCATTGTATTGTGATTCATCAACCGCTCTGCCTTTGAAGTAGATTTTCTCAAAAGCCTTAGAAACGAATTTGCGAATCCTGTAATCCGAATCAGGCTGAAGATAAGCATCCAACTGCGATTTTTCCACGACAAAAGGAGCAAAACGCTTTTCTCCGCCGGTTCTTCCTATTTCATGATACAATGTTTCAGCCGCCCGATGGAAAATAGTTCCGAAGACGGAAGAATCCAATTCGTCCGTCAATTCATCGGGAGTTTCGTATCCTTGTATTTTTTGTAAATAAAAACGAAGCGAACAGTCAATAAATATATTCAGGTGCGAAGGCGTCAACGGTTTAGCGTCGGGATTTGTATTGAAATCGTATAACTCTTTTATTTTTCGGATAATTTCATCGGTTTTAGGAATAACAACCGGCTGAGACTGCCATGGTTTTATTGAAGACTGCAAGGTTAGTCGTTGAATTTTCAGATGAGGGTCGATCAATAACTGAAGAAGAAACCGGCTCATTTCGGCTTTGCCTGTCTGCGTTTTATCCGTATTGTAAACGAATGTAATTTTTTCGGCGCGTTGAATCAGCCGGTAAAAATAATAGGCATAAATAGAATCCTGATGGTCGATAGCGCTCATTTCAAAATGGACGCGAAGAAATTCAGGAATGAAAGTATTATCGTTGCTGCTACTCGGCATAAATCCTTCATTAGCGCTAAGCAGGAGTAAATGCTTGAAATCGAGCGTCCGTGTTTCCAAAACGCCCATGATTTGCAAGCCTTTCACCGGTTCGCCATGAAAAGGCACGCGGGTTACGGACAATAGCTTCCGCAGAAGACGTATAAAAGTCGGTTTTTCCAATGACCATTCTCCTGATTCCAGCAAACCGCAAAGACGGTTCACCACTTGATAAGCCCTGAAAATAGATTCCTGATACAAGCCGTCATAAACATCATCGAAATTCTGTATGCTTTTGTACGCTTTTCCCAGGCTTTCAATAAGCGTTAATAAATAGCGGCATAATCCGGTTGCATTGGAAGCTGGTGAAAAAATCGCTTCATTGATTAATATCTTTTTATCGGGGAAAAAAATATTGCCTTCGGTAATTGTGCGTTCTACTTCTTGCGCTTCAGGGAAGATAATCCGGGCGTAAGGATGCCGCAATACCGGAAGAACATATTTGTAATGGAAAACGCCGGAAGAACCCAAGCCTTTTGTCTGCAAATCGCTCAACACTTGAATGAACCCGGCGACAGGCGTTTGCATAATCGGGAATCCCATAGTGATATTCACGTTTTCGATTCCGGTTGGAGGAATGGTGTGTATCACTGCCGGCAAAATAGATTCATTACAAAGCACAATAGCCGAATCCGGATCGTTGAAATCTGTTGACTGCCGCAATGAATCAATCCACGACGGAATCACGCCGGTTTGTCCGCTTTCGGAAGAGGCAGCCAAAAAAGTGATTTCCTTGTGGTGATTTAAGAATGAATCAAAGTTTGAATTATCCAAAGCTGAACCGAACGAATTCATATTTTTCCGGATAAACCGTCCCGCTTCCGAATGGAAGAAATAAGCGTCGTAATCCCAATAAAATAGAGATTTATATTTCAGCCGTTTGAATAAATGTTCCTCGCATTTGCTCAGCACATTGAATCCGACAAAAGCGTATTGTTTACCCGGAAATTCAATGGATTCATCCTCAATTGTTTCCCGCATCAGCATACCCGAATAAGCAATGCCTTGCAACCGCAGGTTTTCTTTAAATGCGGCGTAAACATCTCCCAATAAATTCCAAATTGATGCGAATGCTGTTTTTAATGTGGAGACGGGGCGCACGCTATCTCTGCCATCTCCAAAAAATATATTGCGAAAATGGCTAAGCGCCTCCCGTTGATTCTCCGACAAATGGGAAAAGTCGTCTTTCAACCGGTCTAAATCCTGAAGATTATCAAATAGCAATCTTGCGTTGACCAAGTTTTTATCAATATCGTCGAAATCGTTAAGCAGTATTTCCCCGAAAAAGAAAAACTCATCGAAAGTTTCAGTCAACGGCTTTTCCGAATGTGCATTATAAACGGAAGAATAAGATTGGTACAAATCGCCGGTTAATTGAATCTGATCGGCTTTGCGATACGGCGATACATTTTCGAAAAGCTCATCAATTGAAATATATTGCGGCGACCAAAGCGGATGATTGACTTCTTCATACAAATATTGATTGAAAAACAAACGCGCTCTGCGGCTCGGAAAAACAACCGTAAGCTCAGCCAAACGGGTTCCGAAACGCTTCAGTAAATCGGCGGCAACTAAACGAAGAAAGGGAGTCGGCGGCAAATTGTTCATCGTGAAAGGGTAGGAGGTGTGTAGATTTGAAATAAGTCATTTTCCCACGCAATGGCATAATGATTGTCTTCGAGAAACTTCTCAAAGAAAATGAGCGTTTTTTCTTTAGTAGCCAATGGATTCCCTGGCGGGCTAATATATGGAACCGTCCAATAGCCGCCCATCGGTTGGCATTTTTGCCGGACAACAACCGGCAAAGGTATTGTTTGTGCCGAATTTTTCAGATGGCGAATGAAATTATCGGAATCATATCCCCAAACCCAGGCAATTCCTATGTAGGGCTTGGTCTCCGTCAGGTAGTGTATCATTGGCAACGACTCGAAACAGAACAAATAATCGCCTTTATGCACATATTTACCGAGTTCCGACAACAAAACATCCATCGCTTGCGCTTTGTCTTTGGAGGTAAATACTGTAAATTTATCGTTATCCGCTCTGTATCGCTTTTCCCAGCGGGTGCCCCGGTCATAATAAGCATTTCTCGACACGACATACAAGCCATATACGCAAAACAAAACATAAAAAACAATAAAAAATAAGCGGTATGAGCCGTCGTTTTTTTGCATCTTAAATCGAATGAATCGGTAAACATGGGCAACTGCCGTAAACGTGGGAAGCCAGACTGAAAAATAACCCATATTTAAAACTCCTACGTCGCTTCCTAAAGGCATGCAAAACATCACAATCAATGAAGCCGCATTGAGTAGAATGATTGATTTGTTTTTTCTATCGGCATAACAGGAAAGAATCAACGGGAACAAAATGACGGCATAATATTTTTCACAATCGAAAGCAAATAAAGAAAAAGCGATAATTATAAAAGAATACAAAATGATAACGATTCCCTTTTGCCACTTATGTTTATAGTACCGGTAAATAAAAGGGAAAAAGGCGCCGGCAAATACGAAAACGGAAAGATAGATAAAAATATGTTGATAATTATTCAGGTAAGCGTTCAGTAAGCCTCTGAAATTGTGCGGACCATCGCCGCTGGTTCCATTGGCAAGGAGATTATGAAAAACCGTATCAACAAAAAGCCGCGCATGACCAAAGAGAAGCATAATTAGCAATACAATACCTATTCCTGTTACTAATCCCGCCATACTCATCAATATATTTCGACCGAGCGCTTGCTTGTTTTTTATGTAGAAATAATCAATAAACAACAAAAACCCCAAAGCAAGCAAGGCGATATTGGGGATTCGCGAAAAAATATTGATTCCGCAAAACATTGCGGCTGTGAAAATAGACCACGGGCGGTTATTGTTCAATCCCCGCAACAGAAAATAGACTGCGATTGCAGCTAATAAAGCGGTCAAATGATTGTGGAAGAAAACCATAATCCCGTAATTATTCATCAGTAACACCATAGATGCCGCCACAGGGATCATCAAAGGATGAATAATCTTTTTCAGACTCGAAGCGGTAAAATAAATGGTTAAGACAAGGACAAGGGCAGTTAAAATCCGGAACGAGAAGATTCCTCCGAAGCCAAAAACTGTATTCCATACGCCTCCGGCAACCCCTCCCAAATAACGGGTAAAGAGAAATTCGACAGAACTTGGACACTTGAAAACCTGCTGGTAAAATGTCAGTGCATCTCCTTCGTCGCACAGGTCAAAACCCTGAAACGATAGAATAAGTTCATAAATAAAAGTCAGTAAAAGCGTTAAAAACAAAGTTTTTTTATAGTCTAATTTTGTCGCCGTTTGCATCTTTGTAAGTTTTTTTTTAACTTGCACCGTTTTTTTATACTTTTGACGTACAAAGATACGATTTTTTAAATTATGAATTATGAATTATAATTTGTCAATTGTTAATTGTCAATTATCAATTAAGAATCTCTCGTCAATCGGGGACGCAGCTAAAGAGTTTATACAACAAATTGGCAACCGCACAGTTTTCGCTTTCAGAGGAAAAATGGGCGCAGGGAAGACTACTTTTATCAAAGCGGTAGGCGAAGCGTTAGGCGTTTCGGAAACGGTGAACAGTCCTTCGTTTGCCATCATCAATGTATATGAATCGGATACAACCGGAGAAACGATTTATCATTTTGATTTCTACCGGATTAATTCCGTTCAGGAAGCGGTGAGCATCGGCGCTGAGGATTATTTCAACAGCGGCTCGCTGTGTTTTATCGAGTGGCCTGAAAAAGTGGAATCTTTGTTACCTGACGATACCGTTTGGGTGGATATTGTCGAGCAGGAAGACGGTTCGCGGATTGTTAAAATCTAAGCGCCACATTCGCCAACACATTAATCCCCGCTTGCGGGAAATAACTCTTTTCGGTATAAGGTTCCAAACTGCCGTCGGGCTGGCGGTAATAGCAAGACCAAACCCAGCCGTTCGTTTCGTATTGCTCATTGAATAAATTATTGATGGATACATTGACGGATACGCGCTTTCCGAAATCATAACTTAAACGCAGGTTATTCACAAAATAAGCGTCGATGCTTCGCTCTTTTTTCCGTGTATCCGTTTCATTGGCGTCTGTTTGACCGGTATTGTCAAGATACTGCTTGCCGACATAATTTGAATGGAATCCCGCCGAGAACGACTTGTATTTGAATGTAAACAAACTGTTGGCAATGACGGCGGGCGAAAACGCAATATTCGTTGTTCCATAATAACCGGCTTGCTGCACAGGATCCGCATTTCCATCGCTGTCGTAAATCGGAACATACTCCGTATAATTTTTTATTTTGTTTTGACTCAAGGTCAGATTGCCGTTCCATTCCAGACAGGGAACGATGTGCGCTCCGGCAGTCAATTCGATGCCGGTACGGTAGCTGTCCGGCACATTCGATGTTAAAGCTTCGCCGATTGCATTGATTTTCCCGTTCAAAACCAATTGATTTTTATATTTCATATAATACAGGTTGGCGCTGAAAGCCCAATTGCCGGTATTGAATTGATATCCAAGTTCGTAATCGGTCAAACGTTCCGGACGGGGAACCTCATTCGTTCCGGCATCGGTATAATTATCCCAGTTGGGCTCGCGATGGGCGACTGCAACCGATCCGTATAAAACATTTTTGGGAGTAAACCGATAATATAAGCCCGCTTTAGGATTAAAAAAATTAAAAATATCATGCACGTTCAGGTCTTGCATTCCGCCGGCTATCCAATCCCAAACATCGTTTTTCCCTTTAATTGCATAATCAATCCGGCGTATTTGTAAATCGCCGTAAATGTTCAGATTTTTTGTTAGTGAGTAATTTCCTTTCAAATAAATGTTTATATCCGATTTCTTCCCTTTGCTCCGGTAATATTCCTGCGAAGGGACGAAAGCAGGGTCGCCTGCGTAGTTTTTCACCCAGCTTACATCGCCATAATGATTTCCATCGTAATAATTTCCACCTCCGCCAAGCGAAAGATTCAGTTTATTTTTGCTGTAATCCAAAGAAAATATCATGCCTCCGAAATAATTATCAAGATATTCTTGCCGGACAAGATCGCTTGTATTGACATTGACAAGGGGGCATGCCCCCTTGTTTAATCCATATTCATCTAAATACTGATCCTGTTTATATTCTTCATAATACCCGAAGCCCCGCGTATAATGCAAAGCCGCATTGAGTTTCAGATTCGGATTCAGCGCTTGTATAAGGCTGAGCTGGTAATGCGTTTGTTCGTAATTATCCGTTTGATTCGGGTAATATTGGGGATTTCCTTCGGCGTCGTCGCCCATATATCCGGCGGGATTGTAGATGCGGTTTGCTTTTACGGAAAGATCAGAAGGAAAAAGGATATAATCGGGAACACCGTCCCAAGCATGGTAAGTTTTTTCTTTTCCGCTGAAAGTGATGAACTTGACCATTGTTTTCTCATTGAAATAAGCGCCCTGAAGAAAATAGGATTTCAAATCGACGCTTGCCCTGTCGATGAATCCGGCGGACTGAATGGATGAAAGGCGGGCGTCGAACGCCCAATGGTTGTCGATAACTCCAGAACCGGTTTTGAATGTAAGTTTTGACGTATTAAACGAACCATAGCTTCCATTCAATTCCCCATACGACCGTAGCGGAATATTCTCCGTTTTCATATTAATCGATGCTCCGAAAGCGCCGGCTCCATTGGTGGAAGTTCCAACGCCGCGCTGTACCTGCAAATCCTCCAGCGAAGAAGCGAAATCGGGCATGTTGACCCAGAAAACGCCTTGCGATTCGGAATCGTTCAGCGGGATGCCGTTGATAGTGACATTGATGCGGTTGGCATCCGTTCCGCGAATCCGGAAGCCCGTGTATCCGATACCTGTTCCCGCATCGGAAGTAGCGATCACCGATGGAGTCGACAAAAGCAAAAAAGGAATATCCTGTCCGAAATTCACCGTTCCGATACTCTCCTTATTTAAATTGGAATAAGTCACCGGTGTCTTATCGGTAGCGCGAACCGAAACAACTTCCACTTCTTGCAACGGAATATTTTTTATACTGTCTCCTGTAACGTTTTCAGAAAAAGCGGAAATAAAAGGAAATAAAGCAAACGCTAATAATAATTTATAATTCATAATTCATAATTAATTAGGGAGCTTTTTTCTGAAATATCGCCAAATGGCATCTTCGTCCCTCCGCAGGTACTAACCTGTTCAGGTTCAAAGGGTATGATCTCAGCCTGTAGAGGCACCCCTAAAGATATTGAGTGCAAAAATAATGAAAAATTGAGAAATAGTTCCATTTTATAATGAATTTTCATCTTCTATGTATTTTTTAATGACAGCCTGAAAAAGTCATTGTGTTAAAATTTAAAATAGTCGCGATTCTTCTTGTAAACCTCATTTTTATTTTTTTACTTTGCAACGAATAATATGTTATGGAGAATAATAAACAAAAAATCATTATTAGATATGAGAACCAAACTATTTTTATTACTTACGATTATTTTCTACAGCTATAAAATAGAAGCTCAAGATTATATCGACTATTTTCAAAAAATTAATACTGCCGAATCTTTGATTGGCAGTTCTGAGTACGAAAAAGCTTACGCTATTTACGATAAGTTGATAAAAACCTATCCGAATTGTTTTTATAAAGATATTCACAATGCTTGCCTTTGTGCCATAAAATTAGAAAAATACGAAGAAGCTTTATCGCTTGCTTGTGATTTAGTGAAACATGGTTATAAGTTAAAAGACTTTGAATCGCAAGGATTTGATGGTCTTAGAAGTCAAAAAAAGTATTGGAACGAATTTCTGTCCGAATATCCACGGTTACAGAGTCAATATGAGAAAAGTTTAAACCTGCCTTTGCGAAATAAATTTCAGGCTCTTTATGAGGTTGACCAGCGGGTAGCTTCTATACGAAACAATACGCGGATGGGGGATAGCGTGTTTTATAAACTTGCTATTTCATTATCGACATTAATAAAAGAAGCCGGTTTCCCATGTTGGATGCAAAATCAAGATACGATTAATATCCATTTTTACATTATGCTACGGCATTATTGCGGTTTAAAAAATAAAATAAATAACTCGGAAGAAATGCAGCAAGATAGTTTATATGCCGGCATGACAAACAATGATATTCCGATTTTAATAGAACAAGCTTTACATGAGGGATTAATTACGCCTGATTGGTATGAAAATGCATCTACGTATTGGGACAATAGTAATCCTTACGGAAAACTTGCCATTGTGATTGACTTCAACATTGAAAAAGTTTATCCAGCTTTGCAGGCAGATACCTCAAAAATTCCTGAAATAAATTATCGTCGAGAAAAAACAGGTCTGCCACCTATTACCGGAGTATTGTCTGATTCTTTGCTAAATCCAACATGGTACAAATTCTATCCTTTTCGAGAGGTTCGACAGACTTTATTATCCTGCGATACGTGTAATAGTATGAATGATTTTATCATGATGATACCAAGTATTGAACGAAAAGTAAAAAAAGAATATTCTCAAAAGAAAAGAAATGATTTTATACTCAAGGATTGGTCAGAAATACAAGATAAACACTATATGGGACTTTATCAATTTATAAAAGATAAAATTAAAGAGGAGAAAAAAGACCTATGATTTAATTTCCGCAATTTTTAGTACCTTTACCAAATTATTTCAAACTATTTTTATCATGAAAAAGTATTTATCGGTTTTCTTGTGCTTGTTTGTTATATCTTTATTGCCGTATAACAACCTTTTTGCTAAACCTCAGTTTACGCAAGGCGAATATTTAATCGCCACATTGTCTGATGGTTCAACCGGCGTTGTCGGTACCGGATCGGTCAATTATCCGTTGGCATATTATTCCGACCGGAATGACGAATCGGCGCTCGATACCGATTTCTGGATAATAAAAGATGAGGGAAACAATCAATATTCTTTTCGAAATGCCGCAACGTTGCAATACATTCGTCACGATGTTTCTGCTACGCAAGACCGAACAGCCCTGACTTTAGTTGATAGCCTTCAAGCAGACGGCTCTACCCTGTTTACGCTTGAAATGAAAAATTATGGCATTGTGCCTTATTATACCATCCGTTCGGTTATTGATCCGGAGAAGGTTTGGGATAAAAGGGGAACTCAATATGAATCATTGTATCCTGTAGGAGTTTACCCTGCAAACGGCGGCGACAACGAACTTTTTCTTTTCTACGATTCGGAAGGCAGTTCCGTAACCGACACTTCTATTGGCAATCAGAGCGTACAGCCGGTAAACAGAACGCTCGGCGCTTTTCAGAATTATGCTTATTCTCTTAGTTTCAACTTCAAAACACCTGTGGTTGACACTCCTAAAAAAGAATTTTACCTCACTGTTCCCGACAATCAGATGGAAAGCAATATTACAATGAATGTCCGTTTTAAATTAAAAAATGATGCATATACGCTGTTTATTAACAATCAACAAGTTCTTAATGGAGATAATTTCAATTTCGGGTATATATCGGCAACAAGTAAAACGCCGATAGAAGTTAGAAATAATTCTTCCGTAGTAGCTTCGGGAACACTTTTTTTCAGCAGTCTTCCGCTTGTCCAGATTTATTCCGAATCGACCATCGGATCTGTGTATAATTATGGCGGATTGGTAGTCACCGAAGCAAGCAAATCTGATTCCGCAGAAATTTTAAATATGAATATTAAAATCAGAGGCGGAATATCCGCAGGCTTTGTTAAAAAGCCGTTTGCAATAAAATTGAATGATACCGATGGCAAAACTTCCATCGATCGTTCATTCTTTGGATTGCGTAGCGACAATAGCTGGATTCTGGATGCCATGTATATCGACCCAGCCCGTATGCGCAACAGGGTTTCAACCGATTTGTGGAACGATTTTTCTACAAAACCCTATTATTATTCTTCTGAGCCTAATCTTATCAATGGCACTCGCGGTAATTTTGTGGAAGTATTTCTTAACGATTCCTATCAGGGCTTGTATTGCATGACTGAAAAGGTGGATCGTAAACAGCTTAAATTAAAAAAGTTGCAGGTTGACGTAACTCCTAATACAATACGTGGTTTGTTATACAAGGGAAAAGATTGGAATAGCGGCACTTTGGGCGGCAATTTGTATTGGGATGGAGGTTCACATTCAATGTCAACTAATTATAGTAATAGCTCCGCCACATGGAGCGGTTTTAATGCAGATTATCCCAAATTAGACGATGGAGAACCGATCAATTGGAAACCGCTTGTTGATGCGATAACCGTTTCTTCGTATCTGACGAACGATGCCGATTTTAAAACCCGTGTCGCTACTAATTTCGATTTGCCGGTTTTTTTAGATTATTATCTGTTTATTGATTTGCTGTTGGCAACCGATAATCAGGGAAAAAACACCTATCAATCGGTTTACGACATAACGAAGTCGTCCAAAATTACCATTACAGTGTGGGATTGCGACGGTACGTGGGGAAGACGTTGGGATGGATCATCCGGCATGACCTTCCCAAACCAGGATTTAGACACTTACCTCACTAACAACGAACATGCGCAGAACAATCTGTTTCTCAGACTGAAGAGCCTGGATTACGACGACTATAGAAACAAATTGAAGAACCGCTATCTCGTTTTGCGCGGAAATTATTTTTCATACGATAATCTGATGAACCGGTTTGAGAAATATTACAATCAGTTTGTAAAAAGCGGCGCTTCCACACGCGAACGGAACAAATGGGGAATCGGCGATTTGGCAAACGAAATGACATTCCTTTCTACCTGGATTAAGGCTCGCCTTAGTTATCTCGACAATCAGTATCTGGGCGGTCCATATACGCCTACGTCATTGGCAAATATAACTGAAAAGAATATTGCGTTTGGTCCGAATCCTGTACAAAATACGCTGACCATATCAAATCTTACAGGCAGTAATGAAATAAAAATTACTTCGCTTACAGGCACGGTAATCTTTTGTATTCAATCGCGCGACAGCGAAGTCGAGGTCAATATGAGCAATTATGCGCAGGGCGTTTATCTCCTGAAAATCGGCAATAAAGTATCGAAACTTGTGAAAAAATAGTTTCCGCTTTATCTATTGGGAAAATTCCTTTGATTTCAAAAGACAATAAATTCATAAATTTTATCGTATCTTTGCAAATCAAAAAAACGGTAATATGTTCAATAATAGTCCTAATAACAGTTTTTTCAGCAGTATCCCTACTGTTACAAGAAATCTTTTAATCATCAATGTGGTTATATGGGGAGTCTGCAATCTTTTCCCTTCACTTCAGCTTGCCGATATCTTCGGATTGTACCCTGTTGATAGTGGGCGCTTTATTCTTTATCAATTGATTACTTATCAATTTATTCATGGCCCATTTTATCATTTGTTTTTCAATATGTTTGCATTGTACATGTTTGGCAGGGTGTTGGAAAATTACTGGAGTTCTTCGCGTTTTCTTACTTATTATTTGTTGACAGGAATTGGCGCCGGATTGACTCAATTAGTCGTATGCTATTTTCTTGGCATTTATTCCCCTACTATAGGAGCGTCGGGAGCTGTTTTCGGCATTTTACTGGCATTTGGGATGATTTTTCCAAATGCGGAATTAATGATTATCCCAATACCTATTCCTATAAAAGCCAAATATTTAGTAATAGGTTACGGATTACTTGAACTGTCGCTGGGTTTTGCCAGTTTTTCGGGAGACAACGTCGCTCATTTTACCCATTTAGGCGGAATGTTGTTCGGTATTATTCTGATACTTTACTGGAGACGAAAAAATGGTAATTTCCGGACGAGAAATTCATGGAATCAATCGTGGACAAAGAAGATAACGAATATCTTCAGGAAAAAGCCTAAAATGACCGTGCATAAACGTCCGGAAACCGATTGGGAATATAATGCCCGGAAAGCCGATGAAAGCAAAGCGATTGACCATATTCTGGAAAAGATAAAATATTCGGGTTACAACAGCTTATCGGAAGATGAAAAGAAAAAACTTTTCGACGCAGGTAAAAAATAACTGAAATGAAGCCTTTGAAAAAATCTTTGTGGATTATTCTTCAAATATTTAATGCAATCGTACTGGCAGGATTATTGTTATCCGCTTTCTCCGATTATGTTTCTCCCTGCCGTTTCGTTTTTCTATCCTACTTCGGTTTGTTTTTTCCTTTCATTCTTGTTGTCAATATCGGGGTTTTTATCGTATGGGTGCTTTTCAAGCAGTGGAAACAGGCTTTGATCCATTTGTTGGTCTTCATAATCTGCGGAGGAGCTATTTATACTTATTGTCCATTGCATAGGCAGACAAAAAAAATTCCGGACGACGCTATTAAAATATTGACATATAATGTAATGCGTTTCAACAACATAAAGAAAGACGCTCATGGAGATCCTCCAAGCAAGATTCTTCGATACATCGTGGAAAACGACGCCGATATTGTTTGTATTCAGGAATTCGGAGCTTCAAAGTCTAATACTAATTTTTTGACGGAAGAGAATATAAAAAATGCTATGAAGAAATATCCTTACTATTATGCTTATCCTCTGCAATTTCCTTATCCGAATGAAGATTACGGTTTAGCTATCTTCTCCCGTTTCCCTATTCTATCAATTAAAAAAGTCCCTTATGAAAGCATTTATAACGGGTCGTTTGTCGCTGAATTGGATATTAGAGGAAAACGAGTGACATTAATAAACAATCATTTGGAATCCAACAAATTATCTGAGGAAGAAAGAAGTAATTATTACCAATTGACTAAGGAAGTGGATACACAAACGTTAGATGCTTTCACTCAGATGATGTCCAAACGATTGACGCCGGCTTTCAAAGCCAGAGCTATGCAAGCGCAAATCATTTCCAAGATTATCAAGGAAAATAAAAATCCTTATCTTATTGTATGCGGCGATTTTAATGATACTCCTATTTCTTACGCACGGTATAAAATTAAGGGAAATCTTCACGACGCTTTTGTCGATAGCGGCTTCGGATTAGGAATTACTTACAACAAATATCGCTTTTTGTTCCGCATCGATTATATTTTACACAGCGACAATATCAAATCTTACAATTGCACGGTAGGCGACTTGAAAAGTTCCGACCATTATCCGCTTTCGTGTTATTTGGAGTTGAAATAGAATAGGTTCATACTCATGCTACAAAAATACAATTTTATTGTGATATTTCACCAACCCTTCCATCGGCTGCTGCATAATACCACCTAATTGCATGCCGGTTGCGAGAATGGCTTCTTCCAATATTTTCCTGTAATGATAAGCAATAGAGCCGATAAAATATACAGGATAAAGTTTGTAATCGTACTGCATAACATTGCGAGTAAGGAATGCGTGAAAGCTGTTGAATACCAGCGACCGCAGGGCAGGTTCTTCTATATTCCGCAACAGGAAAGGAGAAAGGCTTGCCAGAAAACGGTTCGGGAAGGGTTGCCGATAGACGCGCTCAATAATCATGGCGGGCGTCAAGTCAAATTCCTGCAGGAATTTTTCTTTCATCCCTGCAGGTAATTGATTTTTCAGCAGGTCGCCTATCAGCAGTTTGCCGAGCGCTGCCCCGCTCCCTTCGTCGCCCAGAATAAACCCCAGCGGCGATACGTTGTTCACAATTTTTTCTCCATCGTAGTAGCAGGAATTAGAACCTGTTCCCAGAATACAGACGATTCCCTGATTTCTTCCACTCAATCCGCGAGCCGCCCCAAGCATATCGGAATTTACTTCAATGGTTTTAATATTGAGGTATTTACCTAAAGCGCTTTGCATCATCGGGATTTTTTCGGGTAAACATCCTGCGCCGTAAAAATACAGCGCGTCGAGTGTACTTGTTTGTAATTGGGGCAGCAACGATGAACGAACTTCTTCTCCGATCGATTCCTCCGATAGAAATAAAGGGTTGATTCCTTGTGTAGTAACCCTTTGTAACTGTTTTCCCTGTTCCGCTACGCACCAGTCGGTCTTTGTCGAACCGCTGTCTGCAATTAAAATCATATTTTTATATATATCTTCTTCTTGTACAAAGTATATCCACAAACCCATACCAAGCAAACAAACAGGATGGCAAATGCCACTGAAGCGGGGTAATCGCCGAGTACCGGTTGTAGAAGTATTTTATAGGCAAATCCATGCAAATTTATTGTTTCTCCGTTATACGTAAAGTGAATACTGTTTAACAGGGTGTTCAGTATTGCTGCTACTACATACATAAACAGCGGATTGATGCCGAAAGCCTCGAAGAAACGGCTCCATTTTTTGTATCCTTTGACATCGATAATCCAAATCAATAAAGCAAGGAAACTGGATGCAAGTCCACACGTAACCAAAACAAAAGTCGGCGACCACACTTTTTTGTTAATTGGTAACCCGTAATTCAATAAAAAGCCAAGAAAAGTTATAACCGTACCCAGCAGAAACAGGCGCAACAGTTTTTCTCTGATGTCGATTTCATCCATTAACCATTTTCCGACGGAAAAGCCAATCAAAACGTGGGCTATCGACGGAATCGTACTCAATAGACCTTCGGGTTCAATTCCATTGTCTTTGTACATGTGCTGTATTCCCAATACGGCGCGATCCACAATGGAAAGAATGCTCGTTTCATTGTATTCATATCCGTTTCCAAACAACAATATCAGCGTATAAGCTACTAATAAAGATATGATGAGGTAAGGGATATACTTATGCTTCAAAAACAAGGCGATGATAGCAGCAAAGCCGTAACTCAATGCAAGCCGTTGCAATACTCCCAGAATGCGGATATGGTCGAATGTCCAAACCGATTGTCCCAATCGCGACAAGAACGAAACATTTTCGCTCGCCAGTGAATTCCATCTACCGCAAAACATGGAAAACCAAGCAAGTCCCAAGCCAATGGCAAAAATAACCAAAGTGCGTCTCACAATTTTCCAGACAGCCGAACGACTGTATTCAAACCGGTATTTTCTCAGCGAAATGTAGGTAGAAATCCCCATGATAAACATAAAAAAGGGAAAAACCAAATCGGTTGGAGTTAATCCGCTCCAAGAGGCATGTTCCAGAGGAGTGTAAACACTCCTCCCACTTCCCGGATCATTCACCAATATCATTCCGGAAATTGTGATTCCTCGAAGTACGTCGAGGGCGAGTAGTCGTTGATTGTTTGTTTTCATAATATTTGAATATTCTTTATTTATCTCTTATTCTCTATTTACCGTTCCATTCACTTTCAAATTCAAAGGCGTTTGCGTAACGTAATGTATCATAATCATATTTATGCAGTTGAATCGTAAACGGGGCGCTGAACAAATCCCGCTGTTTGTCAAGGCGCAACTCGGTAACTTTTACTGCCTGAACGGATTGGTCAATACCTATCCATTTTCTATTGAGTTTATCGGCAACGGCAACGGTTGTACCGCCGCCCATAAAAGGGTCGAGAACTGCATCGCCCCAAATAACTTCGTAGTTGCGGTTGCTGAAAAACGGCGGGTCGAGGTAGATTAAATCTACGCTTTCGCTTTCCATTCTTTTCAGGATTTCGAGGTTGTCGCCTAAGATTAGTTTGTTTACTGACATATATCAAATAGTAAATGATGTATTACAAATTCAGAGTTATTTCTCGAATGATAGCTATCAAATGTAAAATTGTTATTTTCAATGGAATTATCAACAAATCCGGTTAAGTCGCCATTGGGAGTTGTGTCAAATTTTTCTTGTAGTTTTTTGTGAATTTTCGATTTAATTTTCATAAAACCACCTTCTACTATAAAACCTTGACGACCGAATTTTTTAAACCGGTTATCATAATTTAAATTTAAACTATTGCGAATAAATTTTGCAATTTCATTTTCGACTTTTAATTTATAATTTTGTTTTGCTTTTTTGATAGTGTCTTTCATTTTTATTCTATCATAATTTTGGTAGAAATCAAGTAAATGGTAAAAAATCCAACTTTTCCAAAAATCATCATTTAAAGTTTCTAGCACATTTCTATCTATGGGAAATGGAGGAGGCTTTTTGATTTTAATATATTCTCTATCCATTCTTTAAGAAATTAAATGTTTTAGAATTTCTTGTTTATCTTCGTATGCTTTGGTTTCTGTCCAATTTTTATTTATATCTTTTTTTATAATATAAACACAGTGTTCTCCAAAGATTTTTTCCTGTCCTGTTAAATAATTATCTTTGTAATTCTGTTCAAAAACTTCATTTAAAGTATATAGAAATGTCTTTTTTGTTGTTGGATTATTATCACTAAAATAATTTTTATTAAGAATAATTTTTGAAACAATTAAGTTGAATCCTCTATAAGTTTCTATTTGAATTGGGTTTTTGAAAAACATTTCCATGGAATCCTTTAGCGTTTCTTCATACAATTTCAAATCACTTTTATTTACTCGTTGTTCTTTTAAAAAATAATCTTTGACTCTTTGTCTTTCAATATAAGACAAGTCATATAAATCAAAAATTAACTCATTCAATTCCGCTTCTTTTTCTGAGTATTCAGATACTCCGTCTGTTAAGTCTTTGCTCATTTTAGATATTTGACTAACTAAATCTTCGTCCAAGTCTTTGGGAACAGGAATATTAAGAATATCGTCATTGCCAATCCTTGAATAAGAATCAGATATTCTTTTTCTTTGAAAAACATCTATATAAAACCTAATTATTTGAGAGTTTAATAGAGCCTGAAATAAAAAATATAAATTTTCATCTTTGAGTTTAAATGTATAAATTGAAAAATCAAAGTAGTCTATATCTTGTGAGTAAACACAGTTTAAGTTACTTCCAAGTCTGCTAAAAATTAGTTTTTTACCCGAATAAATGTTTTTGTCTTTCCTTGGTCTATGGAAATTATCAATGTCACATATAAATTTATCTGATGTAAGCTTTCTAAATGATTTGATATTTACAGGTTTAATGTATGGTTTATTAAAATATGATGAAAAAGTAGAACTAAAATATTTACCAATAAATCTATCTAAATATTTAGCTTTTTGTTTATCATCTAATTTTTTCCAATCTTTCTTTGATAAATTAAATTCTTTCTTTCTTGCAGCCTCTCCCCATATTTCAAATCCTCTTTTAATTGGATAGGAAAACTTTTTTAATTGAACATTTTGACTTATTTTAGATATTAATAATCTGTCAAATTCATTCCCAACCAAATAATCTCTTAACTTCAGTTCTTGTTGTGCTAATTTATCTTGCTCAATGGGAATGGCTTTATCTTCTTGAATTATCAACAATTCAAACGGTTTTTCCGAAAACAATCCCATTTCAACGGGATAATATTCTATATTGTTGTCGGTAAATTGATTATTGAAAATAACAGCAACAACGCTTTCTTTTGCTTTTTCAAATAATATTTTCTTTACTTTTGACAATTCATAAATTTTCTCAATCCCATAATTTGCAAAAAAATATTTCTGAAAATCAGTTGACTTATCATTATCAAAATTGGAACTGTTTGAAACAAAACCAAAACGTGTATTGTCGTTACTCCAATCTTTAATTTTCAAGAAAAAACATTGTGAAATCTGATTTGTTCCAACAATATCTCTTACAAATATATCATTTAGTTTATAGTTTTTTAAAAATGAAATTTCTTCGTTTGTTTGTTTTATCTCAAAAAATGGCGGGTTACCGGCGATATAATCAAATTTTTTTTCTTTGAATGGCAAATCTTTAATATCTAACGTGTTATGGAAAAGAATATTTTCATAAAAGTTATATTCTGAAAATAAATTTATTTCATTATGTTTTTCTAATTCTTGTGCAATAAACTGTTTGATTTCTGAGGGCGGAATGCCATCAAAAATTTGCAACGAAAGAGAAAATAAAGTTAATCTTTGGGCAATAGGTTGTTTTTCGATTCCAAAAATATTATTTTTTAAAAGTTCCGTTCTGAATTTTATTTTGTCTATATTGTTTTGGGGTTCTAAATTCTGCTTTTTTGCTATTTCTAAAAGCCGCTGAAAACCAACAATTA
>Ga0123357_10000888_pt1 | contig 30497 bp, 21 predicted proteins | sample TergutEmb28metaG_FD_89873 | JGI IMG/M metagenome (GOLD analysis project Ga0123357, IMG submission 89873) | Embiratermes neotenicus P4 segment gut microbial communities from Petit-Saut dam, French Guiana - Emb289 P4 | ecosystem: Host-associated > Arthropoda: Insects > Digestive system > Gut ...
ATTCTTTAGATATGTTATATAATAAATAGACTGCCTTTTGTAAGTTCTCTTCTGTGTCAGAAATAATAAACTGGTCATCTGCAAATAACAGTGTGTTGAAAATTAACTCTTTAAAATATTTACTAGGTTTTAGTTTCTATAACCAAATCCTAATAACTTCGTCCAAATATAAATTGAATAAAACAGGTGATAGTGGGCATCCTTGTCTCACCCCTTGGGTAATAGCTCTAGAATCTTCAGACATTCCATTACCTGCATTAACTCATAATATCTTTCATATATATTTTCTGAATTATTGTAATTAGATGAGTTGGAATTCCTTTACTTAACATAATAGTCCATAATTTGTCTGTCCACAGAGTCAAAGGCTTTTTTTAAGATCAATGAACGCAATATATGTGGGGATGTTAAATTCTCTATGCTTTTCATTTATTTGTGAAGCTGAAAATATGCAGTCCATGCAGGATCTGCCTTTCCTAAATCCATTCTGCTCTTCTAATAGTAGGACTTCTGCAATTGCTGTTAATCTTTTTGCAATAATTTTTGAATAGATTTTATATCCAGAATTTAATAAACTAATACCTCTATAGTTATCTCGGTTATTTCTATCTCCTTTTTTGTGTATTGTTATAACAATGGCTGTCCTCCATTCTTCAGGAATGTCTCCATAAATCCAGCAAACATTTAGGAAATTCAAAAATTTATGTAAAAAACTTTTTGGTGCATGTTTGTACAACTCATTATTAATCCCGTCTGATCCTGGAGATTTTCTGGCTTTTAATGCTTTTATAGTTGTTTCCAATTCTTCCATTGTAATTAAGTCAACACAATTTTCCGTTAATTTTGCACGTTTCCCTTCTGTGGTGTTATCATTAACTTGTTTAGTCCAAAGTTTTTGACAGTAATCTAGCCATGTGTGTTCAACAGTTGGGTTAAGTCGCAAATTATCTTTTTCAGTTCTGTTTATATTTCTAAATATTATATATGCATTTATCTGGCATCCATGTAAATCATGTTCAATTCTCGATACAAATGTTTCCCAACATTGCCTTTTAATTTTGTCTTGTTTCTCTTTTCACAATTGCCACTAACCTTTTGTATTCTAGTTTGTCAGTTTCAGAACGTGTTGTTAGATACCGTAAATAAGTCTTCTTCTTGTTTTAAATCAAGTTTTTAATATCCTCATTCCATAAAATTAAATGCCTTTTGTGTCTTCTCTTTTTCCTTTTGCCTAGAGCTTTATTCGCTGCTTGCTGTAGTGTGTTCTTTAAAGTTTGTCATTCTACATCAGTATTAAGGCTGCATGGTGAGTGCATCATATTTTGCTCTAATCTCCTCTGATAAAGTAATTTTATACTTGGGTCCCCTAACAAATGTACCCTAAAAATTTCTTCTTTCCCTAGAGATCGTTTAGTATATGTATACCATATCTGAGGTAAACAAATTTTGGAAATTAATAAGTAATGGTCTGTAGTGACATTGTATCCCGTAAAAACTTCAGTGTCATTTACTAAAGGTGATAGTTTCTTGTTTGTTAGAATGTAATCTATAATGGATCTGTAACCTCGGGCACTCCGCATCATTTTATGAATCTCTTTATGTCTGAAAAATGTGTTCGTTATTTTTAATTCATTTACTGATGCAAATTCTTTTAGTTTGTGTACATTACTGTTAGTAGTATTTTCACCATTTGTACCCAAAATTCCATCAATAGGAATATTTCCAACCCTTGCATTATAATCTCCGGCAACGACAATGTAATCGTTTTTACTTATTTTGTCTATCTGATCTTGGTGGGTTTCATAGAATTCTTCTGTTTTCCCTTCTTTGGGGGCATAGACAGCTAGTAATGTTAAATATCCTCTTTGCACTTTGTATCTTAAATGAAGAATTCTTTCATTTACAAACACATAACTATGTATTCTCTTTTTAAATTTGGCTTTAATCATTATTGCTACACCTGCGGCTGCTCTTTTATTCGTTGGGTTACCACTGTACAATAAAACAAAGTCTTCCAACTCTTGCAAACCCTTTAATTTCTTTTTTGTTTCTGGTACCACTGCTATATCTTCATTTGCTTTTTTTAATTCTTCCTGCAGCAGTTTCTCTTTGCCATATAAACCTCTGACATTCCAAATACCTATTTTCATTAAACCTGGACTCATTGTCCTCTTTCTCGCCTTAGTTGTCATTTGTGAATCAGTCCTGTGCTTCCTCTGGAGATTCTGAGTTGGGAAGGGTGTCCTCAGGATGGATAACCAGTCCCTCGCTGAGTAAGTTTGGTGGTAGCTAACCTCAGGGCCTCCAAACATGCCCGTTTTCTGTAGGGGTGTGCTCCCTTAGCCAAAGGTCTCAGTTTTGAGGTGCCGAGGACTCGCCTTCATCCGCTCCTCTCTGCTACAACCAAAGCTGCATTGCCCAGGGATCACGATCGAGGACGTGAGGAAGTCAGATTTGCTGGCAGAGCTGACTGATGTCTTGTCAGACGGTGTTTCCCAAGATTTGTGGCTATTATCTGTCGGCATCAATAATAACCCTTGGGGCCAGTACCAGCCTTTGATCCCTTGCACGTGAAATTAAAATTATTATTCCTTTTGAAGTTCAAATAAAACTTGAAATAAACAAGACAGGCAATAGACGTACAATGTAACATCGAGGCACATTTGTTTAACCATTTTTGCAGTGGATAAGTTATATTTATTTTTACATATTCTGGGTGTGCACAGTCTTAGTTATCTAGCATGCAACGTGCATGCATCATTGTTATACTGTCATGTGTGGCTTCTCCGGCTCTACAGTATTTTTCCAAATTATCTCATAAATGTACGATTTTAGAAAAAAAGTTATTGAACATAAAATGTGTGTCTTGATTTTCTCTACAATTGTCTGAAGCATTTCTCATTTTAAAAAGAATTTAGCAAGATATTATGATAAATGTACACATATCGGTCTTCATGTAATGCACCGCTATGCTTGCCAGATTTTAATAAAACTTTAATTTTCTGAACAGGTTTTAAAAATAAACCTCAAGTATCAAATTTCATGAAAATACATCCAGTGGGAGCTGAGTTGTTCCATGCAGACGGACGGATGGACAGACATGATGAAGCTCACAGTCGCCTTTCGCAATTTTGCAAACATGCCCAAAAATGGCTGTCAACACAACTTACAATGTTATTATTATATTACCTGTCATTTTATCTGTCCCTTGTGTTTGTCTTATGCAAAGATAATTAAAAAATGAATCAAGATCACCTTGCACATTGCAAAGTTCTAAATCCCAGAAATTCTGTATAAACTGTGGAATTATACTGGGATACCAGAAGATGAATGGAATTTCTCCAAGTGCCTGAGCATTACATAACTTGATATCTCACAGTGAGGGAGGAATATAGGCTGAGGGTCTTTGAGAATAGGGTGCTGGGAAAGATACTTGGGCCTAAGAGTGCCTAAGTAACAGGGGAGTGGATCAGACTGCATAATGACAAGCTGCATGATCTGCACCAAATATTGTTCAGGTGATCAAAACAAGGAGAATGAGATGGGTGGAACATGTGGCACATATGGAAGAGAGGAGAGCTACCTATGAGGTTTTCGTTAGGAATCCTGAGGGAAAGGGACCACTTCTCAGACCTAGGCAGAGATGGGTGGATAATATTAAAACAGATCTTCAAGAAGTGGGATTGGCGGCATGGAATGGATTGGTCTGGCTCAGGATAGACAGGTGGCAGACACTTGTGAATGCATTAATGAACCTTCAGGTACCATATAATGCAGGAGGTTTCTTAACTATTTAAGGACCTATTAGCTTCTCCAGAAGGACTTTGCTCCATGTGGTTACCTACCCTGAGCATTAAATAGCAATGATAACAGCAGTAGTAGTAGTAGTAGTAGTAGTAGTAGTAGTCGTAGTATCAGTAGTGTGGTAAAATGGTGGTCATGAGGGTGATTATGATAATCAGTTCAAGTTTCTCATATAAAATGTAAACGTATCATTCCTTCCTACAATTATGTCAACAATTATATTAAAGGGAACACAGAACTACCCCGAAAGGTAACATTATATCAGGTTGTCTTAATATAAAAGCGAGGTCACTTGTCACTTAAAGAGTACACTGACGTGTAACATGTGGGATTGACAAGCAGCAGTTTCTTACATGTACGTAATATCAATTATATTACAAATATCATTATTATTATTACACATCAGCTTCTGGTATATGCTGATGATGTTAATATACTGAGAGGTAGCATACCTACTACAAAGAAAAATGCAGAAGCTTTAGTAGTTGCTAGTAAGGAGACTGAACTAGAAGTAAATGCTGATACAACTAAGTACATGGTCATGTCTCGAGATCGGAATGCAGGACAAAGTCATGATATAAAGACTGATAATAGTTCCTTTGATAGGGTGGAAAAGGTCAAATATTTGGGAACAACTTTAACAAATTAAAATTCTATTCAAGGAGAAATTAAGAGCAGATTGAAGTCAGAGAATGCTTGCCATCATTTGGTGCAGAATCTTTTGTCTTCCAGTTTGCTATCCAAAAATATAAAGAGTAAGATATACAGAACTATAATTTCGCCTGTTGTTTTGTATGGGTGTGAAACTTGGTTGCTCACATTGAGGGAGGAATGTAGGCTGAAGGTGTTTAAGAATAGGATGTTGAGAATATTTGGGCCTAAGAGGGATGAGGTAACAGGGGAGTGGAAAAAAGTACATAATGAGGAGCTTAATGATCTGTACCCCTCACCCAATATTGTTTGGGTGATAAAATTGTGAAGAATGAGATGGGTGGGGCATGTAGTGGATAAAGGGGAGAGGAGAGGTGTATACAGGGTTTTGGTGGGGAAACCTCAGGGAAAGAGACCACTTGGAAGACCCAGGCATAGGTGGGAGGATAATATTAAGATAGATCTTCAGGAAGTGGGATGTGAGGCCAAGGACTGGATCGACGTGGCTCAGGAGAGGGACAGGTGGCAATTGTGAATGCGGTAATGAACTTTACATTCCATAAAATGTGGGGAATTTCTTGCTAGCCGAGAACCAATTAGCTTCTCAAGAAGGACTCTGCTCCATGGAGTAAATAAGTATGTAAGTATGTAAGTAAGTAAGTAAGTATTACAAATATTATCATTTCCTTTCTTCTGTGTCACTCCTAACAAACAACTTAAAGGATACGTTGTTCTCTCTTCAAATTAAAGAATTTATGTTACTTACACAAGAGATATGAACAAGAAACAAAGTTAATTATACAATTTGCAATCAAAATTTAGCAATAAGACTGAATGTAGCTAAATTTGGAGCATGCAAGACATCCACAGCAACACCAGAAGACCTGTCTCTTCAGCTATCTGAGAACAAGTTTTGAGGAACAGAACATACTACTTAGGGGATGTGGTGACATAAGATGTTTGTTTGGTCACTTCCCCAAGCACAGCAACTATTTTCCATCAAAAAATTTCACCTGTCAGGATATTCCTTGACACCTGCCAAGCCCAGGGCACAGATAAAAGTGATGCTGGGTACAACGACAGACGTAAAATGTGGGCTTACATCCAATCAACATGGTAAAATTCAAGGTGCAAGCACCTTTGAATAACTTAACTTACACGATTAAAGGACAATGGCATTAATAAAACCTGTAATTTCACAGAACACAACAATGCACACTCATGGAACAAGCGGCATTTCATATTAGTTAAAAATCTAAACTTTTTGATTTAGCATATTATCAGTGTCCAGACTTTGAATCATGATATCATGGCATTAGCCAGTTCACAAATCAACACTGGAAGTTTGTGAAATATACAAAGTAAATTTCAAACAAATTCTGCTGTACACGTTAATACAAGAGACAAATACCACTATCACAGAGCTGCTGCCAACGATTCATGTAGTCAGCATAGTAAATACTATGCTGGCACCAAAATATCCAACAGTTTAGCATGCAGACTCAAAGTTTTATTACTGAACAGTTACAATTTAAAGCAGTGTTAAAAAGATACTTAAATTTACATTCCTGTTATTCTCGTGATGAATTTATATGTCCAAAAATGACTCATAATTGATTATCTGGTGCATACAATGGATTCAACAAGACATTTTAATACTTTTATGCACAATCCTTACAATATTTTTGTACTGTATTAAGTTTTGAATAGTTTGCATTCTAATGACTTATTCCACATCCTATTGTCACTTTGACTAAAATTTTGTTTCCAAAGAAAGTATAATGTATGTGTGTGTGTGTATGTATGTATAATGTATGTGTGTATGCACGTATGCTTAACCATGATGACCAATGCAATATGAAATGTATGCTAACCTCCATTTGGGCTTCTTGGACCTTGAGATGATACTGCACCTCTTTTCTCATCTCTTCTAAATATTTCTGGATTTACAGCTCTCCTCCGGCGCCGTAGATATCGAGCCAGGAATCCAATCAATGCAACACCTATAGTCACCGAGAGTACAGTAACCTAAAACACCCGATGTTAAGAGCATGTCATTCATGTAAAACAAGCCATAAAACTAGTTACACTTTAATGGACGTGGCATTGTATACTAAATAAGTTGCCTATATTGTACACTTACGCCGATAAACGTACCTTTTGAGGTACTGACAACGGCACATTCCTTAAAGGCATGAAAGTCCTCAAGTTTAAGAAGCTGGTAACAACTGGTTTCACTTGAGTTCCAAGAGACATTATGGACAGCTCCGAAAAATTCTTAGACCGTAAGTCAAACACAGGACTGCATGTATCTTCAGGCTCTAGAAATATCACATATACGAAAAACTGAGATACTCATGCACTGCAGACTACATTTGTCATGTGGCTCAGTTCAAAGCACTGCAGGATCTTGATTCGTCAGCTTTCTCTGTGGTGCGTTTTATTTAATACACGACACCTTCCCTAGGTATGCAAAGCACTTACTTCAGCTGTTATATAAGGAGATTTCTGAAGAAGGATTAATATAAAACACCATGTGACTAAAAAACCAGATACAAAATCAAAATACCGCGGCAACGATCCACATTCTGATCGAGCAGTAATCTCGTAGTTCTGCTACTTTTCTCTAGGTGTCACGCATTGCGGTGTTTGGAAAATGGTGGTACGAAGTGTTAAGGTGTAGTTTGAAATACAAGTAGTAATTGAATCCAAGCGACATGAAGTTACATACCCCTGCTGGATCCTTCATCAAATTTGAAAGCACAGTAGATGATCTACCCGACGAAGTGCTCGAGTATATTCTCAGTCTAGTTTCTCCATACAAGGATTTGCAAGAGTGTTCACTCGTATGCAAAAGGTGGCATCGAAGTGTCAAAAGTAAGCAGTAATGTAATGTATTGATGGTTTTAAGTATAAATTTAATGCATTGTAATTAACAGTGTATTTTACATTTGCCATAACAGACGTCATTCGTCATGCACAGAAAAACTTAAACCGTGCTATATCAGACTTCAGTATCAGGTGGGAGAACATAACCCCAGCTGAAATGGCTCCGTCTATTACAAAACGGTATTCGCATTCAGCATGCCGGTATGGTAAGTAGTACTGTTGTTATAAATTCACGTAATTGATATTGTACACATTTATGTGAAACTGAATATGCTATTTTATGTGTTTGTTACAGAGAATTCTATGTATGTGTTTGGAGGTTGCACTTCTACTAGTACTACTTTCAATGATTTGTGGCGGCTTGACCTGAACAAACGACAGTGGATCAGACCACTCACGATGGGAACTTATCCTTCACCAAAGGCATGTGCTTCTCTTGTATGCTATAAGGACGCACTAATATTGTTTGGTGGCTGGACACATCCTTCACCTTACCCACTGCATCAGGTACAGAATGTAACACCGAACAATTTCACTGCAGGTAATGTAAGAAATTGTTACATTATTCAGTTATTTTACATTTTCAGGCATGGAGGTTATTTAACGAGCTTCATGTGTATGGAATTGTGTCCAACAGATGGACATGCATCTACACACCTACTTCTCCTCCTGCTATGGCTGGTCACTCAGTCACAGTTCAGGGAGATTTGATGGTTGTATTTGGTGGACTTCAGAATACTAATGCCTTATTAGGACAATATGGAAGGTGAAAATTTCTCTGCATTATTGATATTTTTATTGTGAAATATAATTTCTCAAAAGGTACCATGTTTTATGGTAACATTTAACCCTTTGAAGACAGGTGAAAATGAAAGTACTTTTCAAGCCAGTGCCTCCCAATTTTTGAAATAGAGTTGCTTTCTCAAAGTTCCCAGGTTTCACCCATTTGTCCATCTTTTAATTGGAACATGCAAATGAAGATGAGTTTGGAGCATTGGTGGAATGAAACTTGCAGGAGAAAACTGAAGTACCCAGAGAAAAACCTCTCCCATTGCCATTTTGTTCACCACATATCTCATCGAGTGGCCTGGTATTCAGTGCAGGTGTCCATTGTGAGAAGCCAGCAACTACATATCTTAGCCATGGCACATGTGGTTTTAATCTTCATTACATGTAAAGATTCATTTAATACCTCACAGAGAACACAGTGTGCTTCCATTTGAAAGACAAGTCAGTGAAACTATAAAGCAAAATACAGTTTGTTTGTTGTAAAATCATATGAAGCACATAAATGCACTGTGTGAGCAAAAGACAAATTGTTTAGTGTTAAACCCAGTGGTACATATAGTTACCACTAGGCTTTAAAGGGTTAAACAAAATTTTGTCCTTGAAATTAAGGTATACTGTGATTAATATACTTTAAATAAGCAAGCAGTTTAAAACAGCCACTCTGTTTATATGGACACTGCATTGTGAAATGTCATACATGGTTATGTTACTGAAATTGTAAGTAGTCAGAATTTGAATACATTCGAAGTCTACTGTCATATGAAGGGCAGACATTATAAATGTAAATTATTATATGTTTTGACTAAAAATTAATAATTCATACTGTAATGACAATACAACCTATAACCAGTATGGTATTTTGGGTCCATATTGGCTGTCTGCCTGCACCCAGTGTACTGCCAATGTCTGGCTTATTCTGTCTGCATAATACACCACACCAACTGTAAACAAATTTATTGTTTGTTATTATATTAAAGAAACTAGACAGTTAACTAGAATAATGGTTTTTATGCAGGAAATGATAACACTGTTGAGTAGATGTTTCATTGGTTCTTAAGTGCGTTTGTGATTGCAGTAACTTATATATATATATATATATATATATATATATAAAATGTTTATAAAGTAAAGGTAAAATTAACCCTAGAACAGGCCACGAAGGCCCAGGTGGGGGAGTATAGGTTTAGCTATACTGTTCTTTAATTTCAGCACTAGATGGGGGTGGGTGGTCAATGCCACACCCCGACTGCTTCACCCCTGGGAAAGACTTGGTACCCATTGTATAGGAGGCTGGGTGGGCCCCAGGGCTGTTCTGGACAGGTGCAGGAACCCTCGTCCCCACCGGGATTCGATCCCTGGGCCGTCCAGCCCTTTGCAAATCACTATACTGACTACACTATCCCGGCCCACATATGTGTGCAAAATATCTCTGACACTTGACTTTCATGTTCTGGAGAGGAAACAAATGTTCAATGACAAGTGTGAATTACTTTATCAGGTAAATGAATACAACATGTTTATTGCAGTTCCAATGATGTGTGGTGTTTCAACTTGGAAAATCAAACATGGAATAAGCAAGCTACAACAGAGGCGAAACCACACTCGAGATATGGACAGTCCCAAATGTCTCTGGATAACAGAAACATACTAATAATGGGTAATGTTTTGTTGACTTCCTGATTCCTAGTTGTATAAATACTGACTTATTTATCTGCTGACGAAGTGATGTTGCAACTTAACACATCATGTTAGGTATGCAGTTCTTACAGCTTTGTTTTAAAGGGTTCATGTAATCTAGAATATGGCACTGTTGTTGTGTGCTTTCTGGGACCTCTTGACACCTGAAAATTAAGGCAATGCATTCCTTCTAAACATTAGGAACCACTTGCACAACACAGCTTCATATTCCTGCAGACCTGAATCCTCTCGACACATCACAATTGATTGCAGTTTTCACAAATGTGGAAGCTTTCATGATGAAGAAAGGCACTGAAATATTCTGGGTGGTTAGGTGTGGCTACACTGTGTCTCAGTAGTCAGAATTAATGGCACTTAAAAATTCCACGAGTGTAAGATAATATGTATACATCACATATAATAGGATTACTTCCATAAATCCCCTGTCATTCTGCATCTTGACCTTTAGCACAAATCTCACTAGCTGCTCAGACAAGTGCAGGTTACATGTGACACAATAAGCAACGCCAGCTCGTTGTAGTGACAGCAGCTCCTGAGATTCATAGTAGTACAACTTTAACTTAGATCATCTCACACCAGTGATGTGATTGTAGCTGCTGCATAAGCTGAAGCAAAGCACATGACTTCATGCTCTTGACACCTGTGATATCAACCAAGGCTTACTGGCCAAACTCCAGGGACTCTATGAAGGTAATCCTAGTATATTGTACACTTTCACTTTTTATAAATATTTCTGGACACCAAGGTGCAGTAGGGTAAAAAAACAAAGTGATTCTGTAAAAAAAAAATCAGCCATGGAATACAATTTGTTCCAGGTGGTTGTGGAGGACCAAATATGGTATTCAGTGATGTGTGGCTGCTTTCAATGACTGGTCCTGTTTGGACATGGCGACAAGTTGCAGTGAGAAATCCCCAGTGGGGTGCAACCCATATGTGGTGCCATCCTGCATGCAAAGTATTTCATTTCACTATGCTACTTTAACTTTATACACATGTAATTTAAGTTAATTCAGTGGTATTGCAGTGTGATTCTGTACATAGGGGTGGTAGAACAGTCATCAGTAAGACTTGTATCTTCACAAAATACAGATCCATGTTCATTCATGTCCTAAGTTAGATATTAACCTTTGACTCCAGTGTTTTGGCTGGCAGATTTAGTCTGCAGTTTTGTATGACAGTTGTTCATATATCAACAGAAATGCTAGAATATTTTGTTAGTTACCATGCATCACAGGTAGCAGTTTTTAATGTAGGGGATACAGTACACACACTGTACAAGACATGCCAGTTACAGTGGCTTTTTGTTGCTAAATAATGTTTAAGGTAGGAACTACGAAGCACAACAGGAAAATGGAAGTGTTCACTTCCCAAAGTGTTTCGCCTGAAAAGTGGGCAATCTTCTCATGTTCTGCCTCTTTTGTAAGTGTCCCCAGAGAAGAAAGTCGAGAGCACTAAGGTCTGGGAAACGAGGCCAGGTTACATAATCAAAATGAAAAATCACCTGCCGTGGAAAAGAAATGCAAAGCACAGCCATGCTTTAGTACCATCTTGCTAAATCCATACAATGGCACAGACTGCTAGATTTATATACTCAGCATGAGAAATATTTTTAACATGGGTGTAACAATGCAATGTAACTATGACAGCTTATCCTTCTTCATATCCATTGATTACAGTAGATGATACCACACATCAAATGGCAACATTCATGTCCTACAGGGCATTTTTATGGAGTTGCCACAGAATGCCTTCTTAATAGCAGCACTGGGCAAGGGAATATGTGCTTCCTGACTCACCATAACATTGTTTGGATTGGCCAAAACTAATAAAACTGCAAGTGCACCTCTTTGTCACAGTCACTGAGCTGCTCTGCACTTTGCAGTCAGACTGCTGTGCAAGGTACGCTTTCCATCCTGTCAGATACACCTAAACCTTGAGCACACTTCCATGCTACCAACTGTTGGGCAACAATCTTGAGGGGACGCAAACTGAACATGGTGATCTAGGTGACTTTTTACAAGTAACAGAGCCTTCTTCAGAGCTGGGGTAGTGTAATCAGTGTAGTGACTAGGGTATGGGCTGCACAGTCCATGGTTCAGTTGCCAGCATGGGCAAGCTCTTTGCCATAACTTCCAGACCAGTTCTGGGGTGCACTCCGTTTCCCATTCAGGTACCGGGGGCTCTGTCTCTGGGCTGGCCATTGTTAAGAATGAGCAGAGCTGTATATATACTGCTTCCATAGGCCACCATGACATGGACAGGGACTTTACTGCTTCTTATTTTTCACGTAGCTGAGTCTTCTTCATGCTGCTGTTGCATCCACTGAGCTGCATTGTTCAAACACTCCTAAAAATCCTCATTACAGTTATGTAACTGACTGTTAAAATGGAAGGTGCTGCAGCAAACAAATTACTCCACACTGACCAGTGCTGTGTACCAAACTGAATTACCAAGTCGCTGGTACAGACGCGCGACACACTTTGATTTGTCCCCTAACTAAGAAACAGCTAAGTCACGTTTTTAAAATGCTCCACAAGTAATGAAATATTGATAAATACAATTATGTTTCTCTTACATAATTTTTTTCTTATATCACCAGGTCTGTGACACTTTAAGTTGTGCTGGAAATTCTGTGAAGTGCCTATGTAATTTTGTATGTCTATCTCTCTTTACATGTACAACTACAGCATGAGGCTTACTGAAATTTTATATTGCAGAATTTTATGAAAACCTGTTGAACCAATTTAATTGTGTTTGTAGCAGATAATTTTAACTGCTTGACAAGACAGTCTACTAGGGTTGGTGTGTGCATGCGCCTGTTCTATACAGTTACACTTCGTATCACATGTTCAGTCCACATGCACTACACTTTGTATCATTTAAATTCTGTATGCCAAAAATGGAAATCCCAACATTGCTGCAATCAAGCACAATGAGAACTGCACACTGATTGTAGCACTGCTGTAATGTTTCCAGATGAGTTGATACCTTGTAATGGTTGTGCTATGTGTACATTTTGTAATTTGTTGCATCAGCATCACTATTTTAGTACCTCTGCACATATTTCTGGGCCCCAGTGAGTGGGCTGAGAGTCACATAAACCAAGCTCCTACACATGACTGGTACAATGTGTCTAGGTTGGGCAGCAGGTAGTCGTCTTCAGCCGGAATCCCGTATCTAGTGCACCTACATTTACTTGCAATACACAGTGGCATACTCCACCACAACTGCGCATCAACATCGCCAATGTTTGGGTTCCACCACGGGAGGAAGAACTGCCAGCAGATCCAGTTAACCGAAGGTTTCTTTCTTAGATACCCAATTTGTTGTAAATTAATGTAATAGTTACGAGTCTGTTCCTCTAAACGTAGATTTGGTATGATAAATTACTAGTGGTTGGATTAGTGAACTCCACTACCTTTCAGAGAACCTCAAAATATTTGCCAGTTGACATAGTGCAACATCCTGCCAGACGATCTTTGGAAATGCTGCTGTGAGAACCTCAGATCTTGCAGTCTCAAAGTTATAAGTTTAAAACACATTTTGAAACTAAATCTTTTATTCAAAAGAAAGTACAAAGACTGACAGAGAGACTGCTTGGCTTCGCATGTATATATAGGGACCATTGTGTTGGAGGAGCATGCTTTGTCATTTTCAGGGATGAAGTCATATCTCAAATATACTGGAGGTTATTCTAATCAAGTAATGAGGACAATATTTGGACATATGGAGGAAGAACATAGAAAGGTGGAAAAACTTAATGAAGGGATTCATAATTTGTGCTTTCAATTCAGCAGGAAAGTGATGCAGTCTAGAAGGGCGAGGGGGTGAGGTGGGTAAAACACATATGGGTGTGTGAGAAATGCTTCATCTGGAGGGAAGTGACAGAGAAACACAGGGGTTAAAAAAAGGCAGGAGGGAATATTTTGCCTATCTTAGCTGCTGGCAGCTACTACAGGACTGCTCCAGGTTTTCCATCATGATTCCTAAAACAAATTAGTAAACGTCTGAAGAACAAAAAAGTCGGAATATTTGAAAGGGAAAATTAATGTGGGTTTCAAAAACAGTAAGAACAAGAATATATGACTTGTGTACAGGCATAAATGAATTCAAAAAGCATCACAAGCATACATGGTGATTGTTAAGAAGGGTGATTGAGATTCCAACAGTATTTTGAATAGGGGGAAGGATCACTACTGTCAGTTACTGAATGTACACTGACACTGGGCTAATGATGTTATGTAGACTGATGTAACTATGGACACTAATTCTGTCATAATGGCGTAGTGCAACTGACATACTGTCAGTGTTACACAATTATGATTGGATACTCCATAGTAAGTTGGCTAAAATGGCAGCATGTGGAATTTCCAGGTGCCCTAAATTAAGACCTGTAATAATTCAGGGCTGAAAACATTTCTTTGCTAAAACTAAACCATTCTGATAATAGCTGAAGAACTGCATTAGAAGACAGACAGTATGACTAAGGCACTGAGCATCAGCATTGTCCACATGAAATTAATTTCTTTACATTTTAGTTTAAATTACAGCTTGACCTATGCAATTTATGGTCCCCAGAGTGCACTGCTGAAGAATTAATTCTCTCGGATGTAGTGCTGTGTTTGTTAGGCATGTAATTCCTGATTTTTCAAAGGATGGCAGGGACTGTATCTTCAGAGTCAAGCATTACAGGCAGTCCAAAAAGAGTATTCTGCAGCTGCCTGGACCTGAAGATGACAGCACTCAGATCCTTGAAATATCTGGAAATACTAGCCCAACAACAGCTTTACATCCCAGAAGACTTATATTCATAACTAAACCCTCATACTGGTCAGGTACATCTTACATACTTTCATCTTTATTACTGCAGCTAAGTCACCAGTATATGCATTCTGTTTTAGGGTGTCACAGAGTTTAGTTGAGCCTGGACCAACAAATAGGGATGTCAATGTGAATGGTCGTCGTGGAATCCTTAGTCCCAGACCTTTGTCAACTGTAAGTGGTCTGCAGGCTGGGACATCCACAAGCTCCAGCAGTGGGGAAGAGAGTGACAGTGAAGCAGCAGGCCCATCTTGTAGTCAGCCTTCTCCAGAACACATGCCATGTCTCATTGACCGTGGCAGAATCAATTTGCCAAAACCTCTGACATCATCATCATATAGTGATCCTGAAAATGGCAGACCAAGTAGCTTAGGGATGGCTGCATTTCGTGATCCATCATCAGCACTAAAGTCTAATGCCTCCAAAAATCGTCAGCGACAGCTGGAATCCTTAAGACGTATGGAGGAAAGAATACGCAGTCTCTCAAGGACTGGGAGTGGCAGCACAGTTGCTACAAGCAATGTACCTGCAGCATACAACCCCAATGCAAACACAGTGCCAAGTGTATCGCCTTCTAAGTCTCCGGCAACAGCAAGAAATGTCATGACTATGTTTGTTTTAGACATAACACATGTGTTGTCTGATGACTGTTACACAGAATGGCTTCCTCAGAAGAATAGCAAGTCGCTAAATGGTGAACCTGAAGAAAAAATTCTGTACACATTGATTGCAGGGAAAGGAGAACTTATCATGTTTGGTGGAATACAAAAGGATGCAACATCAATAACATCACAGGCTCAGCTGTCATCCAGTGTTACAAATACAGTGTCCAACTCATTGCACTTTGTTACTGCACCAAGAAGTGTCATATAGAACTGTCAAGAAGCTTCACAGTGACTGTTTGTTATAAACCTTTCTTGGGCTAGCATCCATACAAGTGGGTGAGCAGTGAGTGAATCAACAATGCAAGAACAATCTCTGTTCTTATCATGAAGGAAGTGAATAACTAGGATCTCACTCTGTCATATATACACACACACACACACACACACACCTGGCCTGAACCCTTGGCTCATGAAGGAAGTGAGATACAAATGAGCATGGAAAACTTTATTCTAGAAAGTGGCTATATATTAAGCTGGAACTTGTGTCTTGTAACTTACATGCTAATCACGAAGCAGGAGCAATCAGAGCAAGCACTTGACTCTGCCCACCGCCCCTCATCGGCTGACCACTATGTGCCAAGGGGTTTGGACACGTGTGTGTGTGTGTGTGTGTGTGATGTGTGCGCACATATATATAACATGGACTGTCATCCACCTTATTCAGCTCCGTGATGACGAGAACAGATCCGGTTCTCAAAATGTTGGTTCATTTGCAGTTCATCCACCTGGCAAGGGTACTAGCCCGAAAGAGTTTTAGTGAGTTTTGAATAATATTTCAACTGGAGAGGTCCTACTACAATAGAAAAACATGATATGGAATGTCAGCAACCACTCATGTCAGGTTCAATGTGCCATTTATAGTTTATTTACATATAAGATGTGTGAAAGTATGGTAGAGTGGAAACGGAATCTGGTGGCACACGGCGACGCACGGGAGGAGAAGTGAAGGGGAAAGAGGCAAATGGAGTGGGTAGCCAAGCAGTCTTCAGTTTGACTCGGAACAGTCCATCCAGTGTTACTACAATCGTTCTCCCCCGACCCGCACTCCAAGAAAGCCAGTACTCTACTGAACTGACATACCCGCCGATATAAATGGACTCATCCGTTTCGCTGGAAGACCGAATCTGGTTTCTGCGCGTGTGCCATCACGTTCCGTTTTCACTCTAACACTTGTAAACTGGTAACTGCCACTACAAGTGTATGCAGCTTAAACTGTTAATCACCATGTTTTTTCCATGACAGTTACTTTAACTTGCTCAGTTTCCAGGTTTTTCTAAACCATTTCATCCAATCTTGTGATATTAAAGTAACTGCTTCCTAACAATTGGAATGAATCTGTGTATGAAAAGAAGCAGCAGAAATTAAACATGTATAAAAGTCACCAGCATTTGAAGTTTGTTCTTTTTTTATTTTTGAGTCCAAACTTAACCACCTCTTATATATAAATAGTGCATTACTTGGTGTCAACAGAGCTTAGTGCTGGTACTCGTATGTATGCTAGAGACAATTGGTGAGCCTTTAGTCCACAAAAACCCTAGCAGCACATACTAACGTAAATGTACACTTTTCCAGGGAGTGGCTATTTAATAATGAGACTAGTTTCAACTTTGCTACTTTTGAGGTTAGACATCCCCTTGTGCTACCATATAATTATTACGTAAATTGACAGTCAAGAGAATTCAGTATGTATCATTTCATGCAACATGTTTCAGCCTTCATCATCAGGCTACAATACCTAATACATAAAAAGGATACGTAATCGCTTGTTCATAGAACTGAGATCTGAGTTTCACAAATCTTTTTTTATATGTTGCAGTTGCTACAAAAGAAAAATATGTTGGTGCTGTAGATGATTCATTCTGTTTTGTTTCACTTTTGATATTCCGCCTTCCATGGTTGTCTGCCAGCAGGGACAGAACATTTACATTCAGGCCAAGCTTAGGCATCGTGCTGTAACTGGTAGCACTTCTAAGAGGGAGTGCTACCAGTTACAATCATAGAAGTGCTACCAGTTACAATCTTAGAAGAAAAAAATTTTCCACAGAAACTCAAGTTCTTTGAAAATACTCTGCAGATGCATCTGGTCAGTGTGAAGAAATAGCCTAAGATGATATGAAGAACAGCATTTCATCTCTCTTCAAAGGCAGTAGATACAATTAACCTTTACAGTACGTGCGTCCTAGCAGTAAGACAGCATTTAAAATCCCCCAGGGCTCGAGTGTCCTACCAGCAGGACAGCCACAGACTCAGCCATTTAAATATTTCACTCTCGATGCCGTGGGATATTTAGGGAAGATTACCACACAAAGGCACAGTTCTAACAACATCACATGTGACCTCCTTAAGAAAACCTGGGGACTCAAGCCAATATGTAAGTAAAAGAAACTGAAATTTTTGCATATTCCATACAATTTGTTTGTCTATTCACGAACTAAAATTATTACTGCTTTTTCTGTCTCTGTCTTATTTCCCAAAAAATGCTGTTTAATCCATTATTCAATCTTTTTTGGTTCCCGGAATATTAACATTTTTTGTAAACCGTGTGCTAAAATTTAAACGTCTAGCGAAAAGAATGTCGTACGCGAAGGTGGACTGTAGCCATTGAAATGCCAATGCGAAAAGGTTAATCAGTATATAAAGAAACTGTCTTTTTGAAAAACACCATCAACAAATTTCATGCGAAGAAACAGGGAAAAGGTTCAAATTTTTCTCAAACTTGGCATGTGTTTACTGGACTTTTTTGTGTCCACCACCTGGTTGCATACCTGTAAAAAAAAAAACTCCATACCAAAAATTTGGTGTGTTAAAATCTACAATCTATGAAATGCAAATGTGTTACATCAAGGGTCCAGTGCATTTACTTTGGTGATTAACAGATGTTGTGTAGAGCTGCATGGGGTTGCATTCGATGGCCACACCTTATCTACCTGGACATACGCACATCACTTCTACAGGTTTAACTTTGTATTACCAACCAGTTTAGTCATTCTTTTCTATACACATTACATATCTCTCTCCTACTTAAATTTATTTATTTCAAGTGACATGTTAGCATTTCAATCATCATCATCATCATCATCATCATCATCATCATCATCATGTGGTTTCTTCAGACTTCCAAATACTTCATGTGGTATTGGCTGCTTTTGTACTGGAAGATCTGGAAGAAAATGAGTAAAATGTTAGAACGTGATGGCAGTGAGATGAATGGAATGACAGGACAGGATTCTTGAACCCTGAGGATGGGGCCGATAGGTTGCCCTGAAACGTCGGTAAGAAATTACCACTACTCGCTGTGTAATGACCCAGAAGAGTGCAATTCTCAGGTACTGTAAGATGTGTCGTGAGAGAAACTGGTACATTAGTGTTGTGAGTACTTACAATTTCAGGTTGTGAGGCTTCTACAGTTGTGTGGTTTAGCTTTGCTGGGTAGTCAGTTCTGGATATTTGAAGGGCAATAGTACTTTCATCTTCAAGGGTCTTGAATTCCAATACGAATTCTCTAGACCCTTGACGATCAAGACACTTGGTCCTTCAGAATGCCGGCACCAGTTACCCAGTGATGCAGCATCACATCCAAAACAAATAGAATCCCAATTATTATCTTCCTGGGATAGAGACAGATTTAGTACAAGATTTTGGAGGAGACAGGAGCTTACCAGTTTACTTAGTTTTTGATGAAAGATAGATAGAAGAGGAAGTTATGCCTGATATCAAAATTTGAATTTAGTATTTTCTGTTCCTTGCATTATGATAACAACTGACTGTATACCAACAAAAGCAAATACAATATGTAAAGTATGTTAACAATTAATTTTACATATAAGCTCTCCTACACGTTTTAGTGAGTGTTTTTACTTGTATAAATTCCTTTATGTGACTTTCTCCTTGAAGAAGGCAAACACTTACTGAAACATGTAGGACAGCTTGTAAGTACATATAATTTTTAACATATTTTACATTTTGTAAGTGCATTTATTCATATAATAAAAGTACATAACATAGAGGAATGGAAGAAGCTCCTGAGAATGGCAAGGAATCGTCACATTCTGCACATGCCAATGGAATGAATGAATGAATTCATGTAATAATTAAAACATGAATGAGTTAAAGAATGTTTCAATTTCAATTCCAGTAAACAGAATTGTTCAATCAGTTTTAATAGGCTCTGACAAAGGTATGTCACACTTAGGGTTATTCTGTTGCTGGACTTAGTAAACCACTTCAAATTAAAAACAACATTTCTGTAAGTGGACCTGTTTCTGCCCTAAGGTGAAAGAGTGGGAAGCCACCTACAGGGTGGAGCGTGACAGAAATCTGTGCACTGATGATAATTCCTGCTGAACCTAACCCCATACATTTCTACTAACACTTTATTGTCAAGGCAGAGACACACCCAAGTTATATAAATGGTGCATTTGTTTCTGAACACGAGATGAGGGACAGCATCCAGGCAACAGGTAATCTTAACTAATAGTTACGGTACATGACTACTCACATGTAGAACAAAGGATGAATTTGGTGATAGAATAATTACTGTATGTACCCAAATATAAGATTACCCCCTTAACAATATTCAATTTTCAAGAATACATATACACAACATGTTTAACTTTGTGTGTCATTATAAGGCAACCACACATTTTTCAAGTGATGAATTAGGAAAAAACTGAAGTATGTATGATGTGTTAGCAACTGTACGTAACTACTTGACTTTTAAATCAACAATCAGAAATGAAAAACAAAAATATTTACACAGCAGCATACCCACTGCTACAAATTAACACTGAAATCAGTACTACTAAATTTAGGTTCCAGTATTTACATTTATGTAGATTTTATCGGTGTGCATTGGTTGGTACACTACATAAGTGTAAATATTTCTTAATGCACACATATGGAACATATAAAGTTAGGCTGCAGTGTTCACTCACTATCATCAGCTTCATCTTCTTCGTCCTCGTCATCCATGTCTATGTTAATTTCATCAGGATTGACAACTCGAGATGTGTCAGTTCCATCAGTATCCTGACCTTGCGTCTCCCCACGCACAAACAATATGTTACCACCCTTAGGTTGCTGATGAGCTGTGGAGACACACAAACAATACATTATATTAGCTGACTGCAACAAATAACAAATAATGTCAGACAACTTGGTTCACTGTCAGAGTCTGAAATATATGGCTGAAAAAGTAACTCCCTGGAGCAGAGTCCTTCTTAAGCAGTTAACAGTTCCTGAGTTAGTTAAAAAAACAAAACCAAACCTCCCCACATTTAACAGGACCTGAAGTTTCAATACAATGTTCACAAGGTTTGCTACTTGTTCTCCTTATACTACGCCAAATTAATTCAGACTAGGCCCTCCCAATCCATTTGTTCAAGATCTGTTTTAACATTACCCTCCCATATATGCCTAGGCAATCCATGTGGTCTCTTTCCTGCAAGGTTCCCCCGCTCAAATCCTGGATGTATTCCTCTTCTCCCTGAATATGCTGCATGCCCAGACCATCTCATCCTACTAAATGTGATCACCCAAGTAATATTTTATGAGGAGTAAAAATCAAGCAGCTCCTCATTATGCAATTGTCTCCAGTCTCCTGTTACACTTTCCATGCCGTCTACACATTATGACACATAAGGGTGTCAAATTTAAGATTACACCACCAATGAAATTGCTCCAGTAGCAAAGAAGCAATTACTGACAATCCAATGTTTGAAGCTTCATTATGTGGCAGCACATGTAGTAACAGGGGTCACCACTCGCCTGCTCTGTTTTGGACCCCCCATGTAAATGTAAATTTTTCCATAGTTATCAATAAATTGCTCATAAACATCTGTGGACTTGAACTGCAGGAGTCCGAAGCTTCTGCATCTTTCTGTGCTCTGTGCTTAGTTAAATAAACTTCTAAATAATTCCATAGCAGATTCTTCTTGAGAAACTAACAGTTCCTCAGCTAGAAATTCTCCATATTTTATGGAACATACAGGTTCTATTGTAATGTTTACAAGAGCTTACCACCTTATCCTGAGCTACATGAATCCAGACCGTGTCTTCCCATCTTATTAAAGATGCATTTTAATATTACCCTGAAAGAAACAGACTACTTGCAAGACCAAGGTGTATCAGTCTTAGAAATGGTCTCCTTCAGTCAGATTTCCATAGTAAAAAGTCCTGTATTTTTCCCTACTCCCTAATGCATCACACGCCCTGTCTGTCTCATGCTCCTTAATTTGATCACCTGAATAATATGGTGAGAAGAACAAGTCATGAAGTTCCTCATCATGAAATTTTCTCTGGCCTCCTGTTACTTCCTCTCTCTTCGGCACAAATACTTTAAACTCTTATACATTTGTAATTTAAAACAATAAGGCAATAACGTACCGCACCGCATGGTTATGCCAACAGTCACACTCACTGCTATGAATACCGCATAACTACAGCTTGCATTCCTCCTCTGTGTTGCTGTTTCATATACAAATAATACAAAAAGTACTAAATTCCAGACTGGTGCTATATCACACTGGAGAGCGAAATATGCACAGATACAATACATTCTACAATCGGCCCTTCACCTGATAGCTTTTCTAATATCGCCATTCACCTGTCACATGACATTACTTTTGTTTGCTCATCACAGGATTCTCAATTCTCAGCACAGCTCTTATGTGGTTGCGCCAGGTATTCCTGCAGATACAATACATGCTGCAATACACTGCAGGCATCTACTGGTCAGACACAAATTTTCAAGATGTGTAGGTAAAGATGTTCATCACTGTCACAATAAAAGCACTGAACTTAAACACTACAACCACCTGAAATGTCCTGCCAATTTAATATGCTGCCCTAATTTATAACTTCAACAATGCTACTAACCAAACACAGCAGTGCTGCCAGTTGCTGTTTAGTTACACATACATAAACATGACTGGTCCATGTGAGATTGGAGGTTCTCAGGTGTGCTGGGATATGAAAGTATGTCATATGGGTGAGTGGTTTCCAGTGTTTCAAATGAGCGTAGTACCTACATCTTGAAGGGCCAGGAACCTGAATTCCCAGGTTTTCACCCACACAGCTTCAAACACTTCAACATCACTTGCATTAAACCCTTCTTACCAGGTCGCTCCAGAAATGCCATCTGAGCAGCCTTGGCTTCCAGCATCCTCATACCATCCTTAGCTCCAGGTGCAAGATCTGCAACAGTGCCGGACACATTGCTGGCCGCAGAGAGCATCTGTGCCGACATCATGTTCACCTGTACACACAACACAAGTGTGTTAATGTATGACCTACAGGGTGTTTATACACTTCTTGAAAGACAGCAAAAGTACTCTAATGAGTGTTTCTGATGTTCTTCAAATTAACATATACATTCATCCTATATTTACAGTAACTGCCACTGGTGTCTTCAATAGACACATAAGCACTGTCTCAAAAGCAAACACAATGCCTTTTACATGTTCCAGTATAGTGCCACTGTTTATGATCACTAAGGACCAAAATAAGCCATCAGAATCACCAAATCCATTTTCAGTCCATGGGGAAACCGACCAAATAACGAAGATAACCTACAGAGGAAACATACGTGTTTCTCCTAACAATCAAATGTCCATACAGAACATGTTTGGTGCACATATCAGATGTCATTCAATAACGGATAATTTGAAAGTTATAAGGGTCTCAATGTAGGCTGTGTCAAGATTCACTTCTATTTCTAGCTGACACAAACTGGAACAATGTGTGCCACTTGAACCAAAAATGAACAACACAGTAACTGTTACCCATAACCACCTCAACACTCCCAATGCTCCATCCTAAGTACTACAGTCCTGCACAATGCATTTAATGCACTGACCTGAGTGTTATAGGTAGCCTGCACACTGCGCTTAATCCTCAGCATCTCCCTCATTGTGTCTTCGTTCCCGTGTCGCACTTCAAATTCTTTCCATGTCTGCCAAAACTCTGCTGTCACCTATTGACATTAATGTCTAAATTGTAATAACAGTCAAATTCTTCTGAAATCATGACAGTGGTTAATGAATAGAAGTAAAATTTCACCTCAGTACACATTTGTGATTTCATATACAAGCTCGACTGAAAAGCAAACTTCAGGAACTCAGCAATCATCTTCGCCTTTCAATCATCACAGGTGAACTGATAAAACTGAACATAAGTTACATACCCTTGGATCACACATCTGGCTACAATGGGCATAGATGGCTCTCGCCCTGTCAATTTCGCCAAGCTTTGTCTCCATCTCAGCAAACCTCAGACACATTTCTCGTGCATTTTCCTCTGTAAGCACCTCAACAGCCTTCTCATAAATCTGCCGTGTCTTGGGGACTCCATAAATTTCTGCAGCTTTCTTGATGTAAATATTAAACAGCTGAAAACAAGAACAGACCTCAATAACTATGTTCTGTCCAGGCTATCAACATTTATTTTTACAAGATAATAATGGTTTTTCCTCCAATTAGTTCCATTTAAATTCCAAATATGCAGATATTATGAAACAAATTACTACTGTCTCAAAGTGACACTAGTATAATGATGTCAATTCTACAGGATTCTAACAACAGTATGTTACACTTGGTACTGGCTGGTATCTGGCCTTGTCCATGTCTCATATTGAAAAACAGACACAACCTTCTGGAAACTGGATACACTTTCACCTCCAGGTGACAGGTTCAGGTGGCATTATCACCTCTGCCTTACAGTGAACTATTCTCAGTGTACAAACTTTAAAATCAGAGTACAGTCTCAGTGTTCATAATGATGACTAATAAAACTGCCACATACACTGGTATCCATTTTTAATGTAAAAAATGCCTATCTAGTAAAATATGACATAACCTCAAAAGGCATATAAGGAATGGAAGTTTATTTTGAATAAATTACAAACACTTTTAAAACATACACTGCATTAAATGATTGAAGGAGAGTCTCATTCCACAACACACATAAGCAATCAACCTCACTTAATGAAAGGCACAGCTTGACTGAACTGTGATTGATCTGCAAAACAGCAACAGTGGAGGAAACCAACTGACTGGAACCAGTCACAAAACATCAAAACAACAGCAACAAAAAGGGTGACCACAAGATGTCCAACTACCAAGGCTGAGATCCATAAGTTCTCACACTCTGCTGTATACTACAGTCTCAACATCAGAACTATATAAATGTCATCAGCAGTTAAAGACTGTTTGTTTCACAACTTCCTGACCTGCTCACAAGCACCACAAATTAAGGTGTCATATCTCAGAAAAGAATCGTTCCTCAGCTACAGCACCATAAAAACCTCAAAACTCACTGAACAATTCAGTTATTTTTACCAAAAACTCCTGCATGCAAGCTTATTCTTGTACCCTTATATTGAGGATGCCTCCACTTCGCCTAAGAGATACAGAATGAGGAAAAGGCACTAAAGGAACAATGAATAAGGAAACCTATGTACTTCGCAAGAATTGAGGTTTGCATTGTGGTACTGCTGAGGACAGAGGTCTCCTGGGATGTGACACTATGTCATTGGGTGCACGGTGCTTTGTTTCAGAGGATCACAGTGCCTTCATCTACAAGATTAAGCAGTCAAAGAAAAATCATTCTTTGTGGGCTGATAGCCCTTGAAAATGATGGCATTATTATTGAGTCACCCAACCAAACTGTCACGCCCTCAGAACCATCTTGATACCTGCCACTTCCACCAGGTTGTTGCACTTCTGTCATGCTTCAAACTTTTACAAGAACAGCAAATATGATAACTATTGCTCTCATGCCGCCTTACAGGGACTGGACAGAGAAAACTGAACACCAATTGACCTGAACTTGTGAACTATAAAACTACAAGTGTTATGCAATATACTGATAGGAAACATGCTAAAAGTCTCAGATGAAACAAAAAGAACATAAAATGGCACATTTCTGCATGATGCTTAACCCACTATAGCCTGAAGTTCATGTAAATGACATGCCGAGTTCAGTTTCTACCTTACAGTAAGAACACAGTAGCTTCATTACAGAGACCAAACAGTTAATGCTGTGTAAGGAAATAATTACTGTTTACTGTGAACAGTATATGAAGCACATAAATACACTGTGAAGTCAAAATGAAAGGATTTTAAATGTTAAAGCAGGTGGTACAGATTGTTACCAATGTGGTATAACTGGTTAATGATGAGGACATTAATAATGTTGAATCATATAACTGAACTGCTGCATATGCAGCATGCCTGTGTTGGTGCAAGCAGATACACAAGTCTAGACAGCAACAGCACAGGGACAGTCCACTTGGACTGCTGTCTGTGGTACAGGTACAGTCCTCTAATCCACTGTCCGATAATCTGGAATTTGTGATAACCCAGCACTTGAGGAAAGTCATCCTTGTTACTTTTTACCAGAAAAAATGTTCACTAGTGAAACAGGTAGATCTCAGAGACATGTTCAAAAAGGCCTCTGTGAGTGTCCGTACATCAACTGCTGTGGTATCTTCTGACCCCCTGCCACCTACTACATCAACTTGTTCAGCTAGAAAGACTCCAGAAAATACAGAACAGGACCCCGATGACCCTCAACCAGCAGATGACGGAGGTATCCAAATTAAATACACCTCTGATTAGTTACGCAGTTCAAGTACAACATGGGTCAGCAAAGGTACCATCTGATAATCTGAAATGTCTGATAATCTGGCACCTGACCGGTCCCAAGTGTGCCAGATTAATGGAATTTTACTGAAATCATGAAAAACAAACAATTTTATCAGCCCAAGAATGTCTCAAAATGGCCCTCGGAGGCAGAGCTGTTGTAATCGAGTTATTTATTCTCTTCTTATACAAGCCTATGGTACCATACACTTTACAATGGCCATTCCTGAGATGGATAAATTGGCATAAAGGAAGTGAAGTGACTGATCCTTCTTACCTCAAACATTTCTTCAGGCAACACTGCCTTCGTTGCTCTTTCATAAATAGCCATAGCATGTCGAGCCATCCCATGTTCTTCTTCAAGCTTGGCATACAGCAAGTAAAGAGCTGAAGTAAACAAATGAAATGTCAGACAGAAACCATGCAATCTAGGTACAAGGAGAAATTAAGGTAAAGCTCTATAACATTATCTAGTCTAGTAACAGATCAGCTTGATCCTATAGCAGCTTGTCCCCTGATCCCTACTGACTGAAATCCACAGCCGTTCCAGACATAGCAGTAAAAAAATCAACACTGGTCCTGCTTAGCATCAAACTCCTGTCACCCAGCACAAAGAATGTCTGACTGTGTTGTCCCAATCACACCAGTATGCCTACCCACATTCGTACATTGCTGTATTACTACCAATGTTGGGGCTTCTTAAATATTTATTCTCAAGGCAAAAATAAGACCCCTCTCGAAGTACGTAGTGAGGAGGTCACTGATACCAGCCAGTTATCCCCACATTTTGCAAATTGCTAAATGTTTATAAACAACAAATTGCTAAATGTTTATAAACAACACGTAATAAATCCAAACACTGAGTTCCCTTCAAATATGCAGCATCATGCTGTTGCCACCACCATCTAACTGCTTGTGTTTTTGATGATGTCAGTTGGCATGTAACCTAAAACTTTCTTCAACACAGTACAATTCTAGTTAACAGATTAAGTCTGTAGACTGTGTATAAATCTGGCAACCGACTGCTCTCCACCACGCCTGAAAGCCAAGACACAATGTATATCTCAAATACCACAGAACAAGTGTGTGCAAGATGTCTTCCACAGCCAGAGTGAAATTCTGAAATCATCCAAATATTCTGGGTGGCCCACAAAACAACCTACCCATGACTTATTTCTGTGAGAACCAACTCACTTTCTTGACAAATGTTCATCACGTGGGTCCCGTTAAGGTTTCAGTCAGCAGGAAAAGTAATCTGTCAATACACACCATATTTACCCAAATGCAAGATGACTCTAATCTACGATGACCCCTGAAATAAAACATGTCTGCCAAGGGAATATGTATTTAACCAAATCTAATATGATCCCTCAAAAACAAAATGTCTGCTAAGAAAAAAAACTATTATTATTAATTTCACACAATGAACAAAGCACATCAGATATCTACATTCACTGATCACCATCACTGTCTCCACCACTGATCACCGTCACTGTCTCCACCACTGATCACCGTCACTGTCTCCACCTTCACAGTAAGTGCCTTCATCTCCCTCACACTCACAGGCAGCTTCCAAAATGTCTCACTTGGTCAGAACATCCTAAACGTCCTTCACAGATGTTGGTCAGAAGTGATCACTAACTCTAGAGATTCTTAGATCCTAAATGAGGAATGTATATCCTATTGAGGAATACTTAATAGTGCCTCATCCTGCTTCCATCTACGTACACTGGATTTATGTCCAAATGCTCCAGTTTATGTTCTTCTATCTTTGGTTGGCTTGCCCAGGAACTGAGCCCAAGAAGTGCCAGTCACATCAGACAACACTAATTGTAAGACAGGAATATAAAGATATGGCATATTTCATGTTAAAGCAATCCTATATTGTTGTAATGAAGGCTGAAATGTAACTAAATTACAGTTAAGTTCCATCAGTATGAGGATGGCTTTACAGCACGAACCATTTAAAATGGACACCAAATTAAAATAATTACTTTATAGAAGAGGTGGCCTGACAAGTAAAGACCATAACAATGCTATAAATGGGGTAGAACTGCTAACCTAAACACAATATTGCCAAGCACATATTAACTGTAGTAACAGAGATGGTTACTGTGGTAACACAAATTGCACGCCCAGCACGTATGTCTGTTGAATGGTTTTAAATTGTAGAAAGGCTGCTAATTCCAATAAGCCTGTATACATACCCACATGGCATGCAAAGAATAAGAGTAAAGATGTGACACCAATCTAGATTGAGAAGCTCTATTACAATGGCAATGTGTCATGTTGGAATTCTCGCTATTATAAAACTTATGGAGTAGTTTTCTGTTGTAATTCTGTGTTATGATTTAGTACAGCGATTCACTCACAATTTCACTATTGCACAATGGCTCATAATTCTTTATACAATCCAACCTCGTCATTAACCATGAGATATTTGTTTAAAAAAATAGCCCACTTCATTACGATTGCAATATTTGTGTTTCTAAACGCAAATATGGCTTAACAACAGGTTGTCAAGCCAATATAAACTCTCATTATAACAAACTCTGATTGTGTTTGCCTAAAACAAAGACACTGGCTAAACTTAATAGCATCAAGGTTACTTTAATTACATATTTTTCAATGAAAACTATGAGTGGTGGAATTAAATGGGCGACAAAGTTTCCAGTTACACAATTTTGAGTTACTTCCACACCCAAGGCAATAACTGCTGTATAACTTGGCAGATACCTACATTTCAGCTTACACATTTCTGTCACACTTACCCTTTGCAAATTTTGGTGGACAATTTTCAAGACACTGTTCAAAGAGATCTCTTGCTCTTTCAAGTTTTGTTCCACCATAGCGTTTCAGGAACTTGGTCAAGTATGTGTTCCATATATTGAACACATTGGGCCACTTAAACAGGGCAATTCCCTTTTCATATCCCTGCAACATAACAAATAATTCACTAAAAGCCCTTTGACCAATGTAACACTACAAAGTTGTGCTGTGAGGTGGCTTTACTCACACCTCCATTTTACCTGTAAACACAACCTTCTACTTATTTCTACTGCCCGACAATGGCACAGACTGATATGAAGACTCTCTGAACACACCACATTACCCAGTGCACAACTGACATGATTTGTGGAAGGTAATGAACCCAAGACCATGCACATGGTCCTAGTATACAGACTCCTAAACCAACAACGTCTGCTATCAACTTACTCTTGTTTCACTGGTTGGAAGGCAATGAGAGATTACAGAGTAAACACACAACCTAATAAAATTAAAAATTTATCATTTTTTTAACATGTAAATTCATGCAGACAGGTTCAGTACAGCTCTTTGATTTTTCAACACAGTACCAGAACTACCACACACTAAAACTAAAACTAAACTCCGTGGCTTTAGTCCGCGAGCGAACCATACCGACTACCACACACAGCACATGTATCTAACCCATCACGATAGCTTGCTGTACCTACAGCTGCACACATTATGTACGTTTTTCAGTTGACTAACCTAAAAAAAATAATACTAATTAAAAAAAAAAAACTTCTGTATAATGCCAACTGATTACCTCAAGATGAGAGGAGAATCAGTTCTCACACATAGTATCACACAATATCATCGTGATGATAGCTACCACAAAACAGAACAAGGACTCCTAACTATATACATTCTTATACAAGATTCAAGATTTTCAAATAGTGAGGATGCACAGTAGTCTTTTGGGTCATGACACCAAGCAGTCTGGTAGGTGACCACCTGTGTTAAAGAGAAAAATAATGCCTCCATCTTCAGTGTACAAGTGGGCTTTTACATCTAAAAACATATATCCATGACCACTTACTCTAAAGGCTTCTTCAAAGTATTTATGTTCTTCAAGAAACAGGGCATAGTTGATGATAATCTGTGGCGTAGAAATTTTCAAGTCTATGATACGATCATACACTGCTTTGCAGGACTGCAAAAAAGTAATAAAATGCATTAAATGTGCCTCATGCCTGTTTGCTGCAACACAATACAATAACAATATCTATACATATTCACAGTTACAACCACCTCACTTGTAAATAGTTCTATCCATATGGCAACTAGTTTTGACCCTAAACTCGGGTCATCATCATCGGGTCATGACACAAGAACTTGGAACATGTACAGAAACCAAAAGCACAAGTTGGACACTTTAGTTTCTGTATATGTTGCAACTGATGATGACCTGACTGTAGGGTTGAAACTGGTTGCCATGTAAATAAAACTATTTACAAGCGAGTCAGTTGTGACTTTACAGATATTGTATTTGCTACACCAATGGGGATGTTTAACATAAACAAATAATAAAATATAAAACAATAAAATAAAGTTCAGGCTGCACAGACATCCACTGGCAGACAAATAACAGTTCACACACAACTCCTGCAAGACTTTAACCCTTTCCCCGTTCAATTTAAATCGCTAGTGCCTGGGCAGAAGAGCCGAGTTTTTTCACGGGACATTTAAATTTACGTACTAAACCAGAAACGCTTTAGAGCGTTTAGAGGGGGAG
>Ga0123357_10000889_pt1 | contig 30496 bp, 13 predicted proteins | sample TergutEmb28metaG_FD_89873 | JGI IMG/M metagenome (GOLD analysis project Ga0123357, IMG submission 89873) | Embiratermes neotenicus P4 segment gut microbial communities from Petit-Saut dam, French Guiana - Emb289 P4 | ecosystem: Host-associated > Arthropoda: Insects > Digestive system > Gut ...
CCCACCCAGCCTCCTGTAAAATGGGTACCGGGTCTTTCCCGGGGGTAAAGTGCGGCCGGTGCGTGCTGCTGACCACTCACCCCCTTCTAGTGCCGCGGTCATGGAAGAGTAGAGCTATACTTCTACCCACCCTCTGTGCCACACCGGACCTGTAACGGGATCACTTTACCTTTTACCACGATATGTGTATAAGGCAAAGTGTAGTTGACAGTTTGGTAGGAAGATTCAGGGGGAGACAGACGAGTTGGCGGCCTTGTTCTGTACCATGTTTTGAGTTTAGAAAGTCCACAAAAACCAATCACAGTCAAGAAAACCGAAAAATGAGCGTTGATGAAAATCCATCTCAAGTCAGTATTTCTTCGAAAGGTGAGGTTTAAGGGTTACATAAGGCTCATTGGAAAGCATTTTGACCTTACGACATTGGCTAAACTTGCGGGTATATGCTGTATGATGATCCCGACAGGAGTGTAATAAAATTGCCTTCAGTCTTTACCTCTTTACTGAATAGCAGTAATGTAAAATCCTCTGGAATGTGCCGCCTTTTGCTGTGATAGAAATGGAAAAACGTTTCGGAGGAATCTGCTGCCTCTATCATCAGGGAAAGGTTGGGATATGCCTGCAAGACTACATCTCGTAACCCCTTCTTAAGCGCCTACAATATCACTTTGTATGAAGTGAAGATTCTGAAGTACAGCAGGCCCATCGTCGTCAATATCATTTCTTGAATACAACATATTGGTGTGTCTTCAAAATACAGACCCGCGCACCCGCATTTTAATTATGCTGTTTAATGCCTCGTTTTTATGTATCCTAAGCATATTTTTGCACGCGCCATTCATGACGATCAGTCAGAATTCCTCCAAGAATGCCAGCCCGTTCTTGGACATGAAAACAAATTGTACGTTGTGTTGGGCAGTTCTCACGGGATTTCTTTCTTCGAAATATGCTCGTTGTGAAAACTAAAACATTATTTTATGTATGTTTGTGTATTATTACACACTGCGCGGGAATGTTGCCCACATTTTGCTGTAACACTGAACAAAAATATTTTACTTTGGCGGAAAAATCGCCTTATCCGGACCACTCTGTGGATATACGAACATATTCGTGAGTCACCTCCTGCAAAATTAAAACTAAAGAAAATGTTATTAAATGTGAATAAAAATCCAACAGATGCAACAGTATGCAGATATTTATTCACTGCAAAACTACTCTACATGTTTCGGGTGTCACAGCACCCCTCATCAGGAGTATTAAAAACTGTACTGCGTCCCGATCAGACCACGTTGGAGGGGAGTAGCGGTACAAGTAGTATGACCTGTACTGGAGGATGCGGGTACAGTTTTTAATACTCCTGATGAGGGGTGCTGTGACACCCGAAACATGTAGAGTAGTTTTGCAGTGAATAAATATCTGCATAATGTTGCATCTGTTGGATTTTTATTCACATTTAATTACGATGCACGGAACCACGAGCTTAAAAAAATGTTATTAGTTTACTTTATGCATAAAATTTACCTTAACGAAGGTTAGGCTATGTATTTCTGTAAGTTTCCTTCCATTCATTTCACGACCTTTGGGACGTTACTGTCGCCTGAACCTCACAAGATCGCCGTATCGCCATCTAATTACGAATTGCAACACACTAAACCGTAATCAGCGTCGTATTGCACCGGGTCCTTACTGATTTTCTTGACAAGAGGCGAACTCTTTCAAAAGTTGTAAGGAATAACACGAAGTTTCGGAGCATACTGAATTCATCTAAATGAATTACGTCTAAATATACATATGTAGTATATTATGCGTTTTATGTAGAAATGTTTCGTGACATTTTGACAAGTGACTGTTGATTGATGTATGTTGCGCTCTAACCGCATGAATACAGTTCAACCTGAAATTTTTGCTGTCGCACTGAATTGGAGATAAATATGCACGTAGTAACTTGGGCTCCCACCGGACATGTTCCAGTTAGGAAATCTGACACGAGTGTCCATGTAACATTGATTTGGCCTACCTACATGTAGAGACACATGTGCAATATTCCTGGTACTTCTCAGCATTGTCCATATATTTCACCCCATGTTAAGCATACTTCTGGCACTGAACTGACTCCATGCAGTGGGCCTGTTGCTGCGAGATTTTAGGTCTTCGCAGCGGTGATGACGAAGATTAATTTCTGCTGGGATACGACGATCTGTCGTTGGGCGAGTAGTTCTCAAAATTTCGAAGGATTTTAATAACTTCGTCTTTAGTGTCAATCGGTCCAAAAAAGCTAGAGTGCTTGAAAGTGAAGATGAAGGCACTAAGATGAAATTTTCGTTACACCGGGAATCAAACCCTTCCCTGAATGGCACAGAAATATTTATCTATTTCATATGTGTTGTTCTTAATTTGTAAATATTTTATACTTTAACTTTCGTAAAATATGCTTCGTCTTTGTTTAGTGATTCGCGCTGAATTCACACGATCACGTTTCGTGTTTCTTTCTTGTGTTACTTCCCATTGTTTTCACGTGGCCCGTGACTTGAACAAAAAGCGTGGGAGGGAGAGAGAGTAGTGCGGGAAGCAACAAACGGCGCTGTCACGTGCATATTGGAAAGACGGGTGGTGACGACTGACAAATAGCTATATATTCGCGGGAATATATCAACCACGAGTCACAATTTGCGTTTTATCGCCGAAATATTTTATATTCAACGAAGAGAAATAATATTTTCTGCTGGTCATTACACCCTCCTGCTTGCAGTGTGTGTTCAGGTTTTACCACTAAAATGCAGATCTAAGTTATAACACATGTAAAATTAAAAAATCCATGGGAAAAGTGACCAATGGACGATGTGTGAGAAGAACCTTAGAAAATCAAAATTGCTTGAACGAAAATTTTAACAGCAGGCATAATTCTGTCTCTCCTAACATTCGTTCTGCCAACTTGTGCTTTTCCATCTGCTACTTACAAGAATGCGAAAATCTAAATACCTGTAAAAACTGTTATTTAACTTTTCTTTATGTACGAGTGTGGGGATTGGTATCTCGGTTAAGTGTCGACATACATTTCAGGATGTTCGAGAAATGAGACATACAAATGTTCGTGGGTAGTTGAAAGGGATTAGCGTGTTGTATCAGCAGATTCAGTCCACTCCTGGCCCTTATAAGTGGCCATTTTTGACGCTTGAAGATGGCACCCATAAGTTGTCCCGAAACGTCGGTAATAAATAACCACTACACGCTGCATAATAACCCAAAAGAGCGCAGTTCTCATCTGCTTCTCGGCGGAAGCTTGAAATCGCGCGTGTGCAATGAATTTTGTAATTCGTGTATCACGCGAAGGTAAAACGAGGAGAAAATAGCGGTTAGAAAACTTGGTTCAGTGATAACACACGACAATGCTGGGTTCAGTGATAGCACATGATAATGCTGGGTTCAGTGATAACACATGATAATGCTGGGTTCAGTGATAGCACACGATAATTCTGGGTTCAGTGATAGCACATGATAATGCTGGGTTCAGTGATAGCAAATGACAATGTTAGTTTCAGTGATAGTATATGATAATACTACGTTCAGTGATAGCACATGATAATGTTATGTTCAGTGATAGCACATGATAATGCTAGGTTCAGTGATAGCACATGATAATGCTAGGTTCAGTGATAGCACGTGATAATGCTGGGTTCATTGATAACACATGACAATGCTGGTTTAAGTGATAGCACATGATAATGCTATGTTCAGTGATAGCACATGATAATGTTAGGTTTCAGTGATAGCACATGATAATGCTAGGTTCAGTGATAGCACATTATAATGCTGGGTTCATTGATAACACATGATAATGCTATGTTCAGTGATAGCACATGATAATGTTAGGTTTCAGTGATAGCACATGATAATGTTGGGTTCAGTGATAGCACATGATAATGTTAGGTTTCAGTGATAGCACATGATAATGTTGGGTTCAGTAATAGCACATGATAATATTAGGTTTCAGTGATAGCAAATGATAATGCTAGATTCAGTGATAGCACATGATAATGTTAGGTTTCAGTGATAGCACATGATAATGCTAGGTTCGGTGATAGCACATGATAATGTTAGGTTCAGTGATAGCACATTATAATGCTGGGTTCATTGATAACACATGACAATGCTGGTTTCAGTGATAGCACATGATAATGCTAGGTTCAGTGGTAGCACATGATAATGCTAGGTTCAGTAATAGCACATGACAATGTTAGGTTTCAGTGATAGCACATGATAATGCAAGGTTCAGTGATAGCACATGATAATGTTAGGTTTCAGTGATAGCACATGATAATGTTAGGTTTCAGTGATAGCACATGATAATGTTGGGTTCAGTGATAGCACATGACAATGCATCTTTACGTTGTAGGTTAGAGATGTTAAACTGGACTTCTGTGGCTGACGTGACCACGGTGATGAAGTATGGCTTCCAAGAAAAGCGGTTGAATATTGTGTAAGTGAGCATTTGTGATGTTCTGAAGAAGGACTCTACTGGATGCAGTTGACTGATTAGTTTGTTAATCAGTTATGTGATTATTCACTTTGACAATTATTTACATAGTTAAATTTCCCGTTCTTTTATGTTTTCCATCCCGAAGTGTTATAACATATAAATACAAACGTGTCGGTCAATAACACAACACTTTATTTATATACAATAAAAATATTATATTGTCAGGGCGACATGTGTCGAACTATCTTAGGTCATCTTCAGGCCCTCCGAGAAAACGGATCCAAGAGCTTTGAAATATAGATAGCTCTTGGATCTGTTTTCACAGAGGGCCTGAAGATGACCTAATAAAGGTCGAAACATGTCGCGCTGACAATATACTATTTTTATTGTATATAAAATAAGTTTTGTGTTATTGACTGACACGTTTGTATTTATAAATTCCCGTATTGTGATGAAGGCTCTTAGTTCGTTCAATTACGGTTTTAATCCCTGGAACTATAAATCGTTCTGTTCAGAGATAAAATGTTCGCTCAACATACACATCACCGCCCGATTGTGTACGTTTTGTTCACTAATCGCCTTCTTTTGTGATTCGGTCTGCTGTTAATGGAAATGATGTTAATTCATATTGGCATCCCTTCCTTTTTTCTGTTCACTCACGTGCTTGCAATAGAGTCGCTGGTTTGAAACAAAATATCTCATCGCCAAACCGAAAAGCATTGAAATTTCAGCGTAACGTACGGTTACGTAATTATTTTTGAAGTGTCGAGCACGTTACCAAAGTGGCTGTGGACTGTCAGTGAAATGTATTCCATAAATATTTTGATCATGGCAAATGTCTGAAACCTTTTAAATTTATAGCACGTTGATAAACAAGAGAAACCCCAGCTTTACCGAAAATAAATTAAACTTCGCTCACGCTGTTTATTTGTGTTTTGGTTTCTGTGATTCGTAGTCATGGTAATGATTATTTTCAATCTTATCGTGTTCTTCAATGTTAAGGTTCCTTGTTTTTTTAATGTTTTCTCATCCCTTTGTCTTTTTATCTGGTTTTTTGGTAGTTAATTTGTTCTTTGTTGGTTTTTATTTCCTTGTTTATTTTTTCTTTCCTTTTTTGTTGGGGTAGCTTGGGGTATCTTTTTGGGTCTGATTTGATTTCTTACGTTCTTATTCTTCTTAGTTTGTGAATCTGTGTTTTGTGGTTTTGGCCAGAGAATCCGTTTTTCGTTCAAGTTATTTTCCTGGGTTTTTTCTTCTTCTTGTTATTATGAAGAGTTGGTTTGCTTTCTTTTTACACGTTTTTGAGAGTAGCTTGATTAATTTTTAAGTTTGGGCTGGGGCTATCAACCTGAGCGGTTTGAGGCTGGGATTTATTTGCTCTTTAATACTTTGTTGGCTTCTCTTCCTTTGTTGGTTGGTATTTTAAATATTTACAAATATTTGGGTTCTTTGTCTTTCAATAAATAGTGATTATTTTCACAAATCGCATGACCGGTTGAAGACACATTGTTTTAACTTATTGTTTAGATCAGTGCTTCTGAACCGATTGGAGCCGCGCCCAGGTAAGGCCAATGGCCTTTCTTGGCGATCTCAGGAGCCAGAAATAAAAGTGGCGTACAATAAAACAAAATGTGACCCTTTATAACAGATGCGACATATTAACAGTTTATTTAGATGAACTACAGGTTCAGTGTGCCGGTCCCAGTGGCTGCGCGGTCTAAGGCCTACGTCTGCGGCCGCTCGCCTGCTGAGATTGTGGGTTCGAATACCACTGGCGGTATGGATGTGTGTCTGTTTTGAATGTTGTGTGTTGTCAGGTAGTGGTCTCTGCGACGAGCTGATCACTCGTCCAGAGGAGTCCTACCGACTGTGGTGTGTGGTTGTGTGTGGTCTAGAAACCTCGTGAATGTGGAGGCCCTGGTCCACTAGGGGCTATCGCGCCAGAAACAAACAAACAAACAAGTTCCGTGTAAGAAAGCGTCTTTACACAAAAGGGATACGAAACTCTTCCACCGAAAACTGGCGGATGACAAAGATGTTCAATTAATTTTAACCTTCGAAGATCGCATTACATTACAAACATAGCAATTAATAGGAAAGACGTTCCATGTATAAAACTAAGGTTCATTAGCAGTTACTGCATAAAGCAGAGGAAACACATTGCCAGGCTGGAGGCACCTCAAACCGTTTTATTTACATCAGCGGACATTCAGACGTAGGACTGACAGGCCTAGTAAGGTAAAGTTTTCCCGTTACAGGCCCGGTGTGGTCTAGAGGGTGGGTAGAGGTATAGCTCTACTCTTCCATGACCGCGACACTAGAAGGGGGTGAGTGGTCAGCAGCACGCCCCGGCCGCACTTTACCCCAATGGAAAGACCCGGTACCCATTTTACAGGAGGCTGGGTGGGCCCCAGGGCCGGTCTAGACAGACGGAAAATCTCGTCCCCACCGGGGTTCGATCCCGGACCGTCCAGCCCGTAGTCAGTCGCTATACCGACTGAGCTACCCGGCCCACGTGACAGGCCTTGTAGTTTTGTTTAAACTGCAGTTCTGATGAAGACCCAAATGCATGGTCCAATTACATTCATTTTTTCTTGTTCAGATACGGGTAACTGTATTCGGAGAGTTAGAATGTGACACATTAGTTGTTATACACAAGTGTTTGTTGCTAGTTATGTGAGTCATACGGAACATCAAATACGCAAAGTCCGAAGATTTGAATGTTAAAGTGGGTGGTAAATACGGTTACCACTATTGTCTGAATGGCTAAATAACACCATCTACTTATTTTTGTGTTTCCTGCTTGCTATATACTGTACACAAAAAAAAAAATGCTAAAATTCCGGGTGCCAGATCGCTGTGGCGATTATATTTTGTACGGTGGCGCCTAATGTATGTGGGTCTTGTGTATGGAATTTGTTTTGTATCACTCTACTGGCCTCTCGAATTTTTATGTATTTGCTAGGTGTATGTACATTTTGTGCAGCCCTGCTCTATACTCTTAATTATGGGTCCAGTAGACCTATATATTTTAAAGTTCAGTTCTTCTTATGTCGTAAGTCTATAGACACGGATCACTAGCTCCATAGAGCACAATTCCCAAAAGCCCTTCGCTGTTCCCATTTCTGCGACAGATTAATTTAGTCCCCAACGTGCCTTTTTATGCCTTCAAGCTCCATCTTGGTTTTATTCTCCTACGAGGATTTAAAGTCTCCCAAATAACCTCGTTTCTTTAGGTTGTACAAAGAAACTACTTTCACACGCATTTTGCATGCAATGCTTATCTCATCCCTCACGATCGGATCTAGTATTTTCTAAAATATTGCTTTTCTTTCTTTTCAGGTAAGTATTTCTACGTCTAGAATAAAGCGGGTGCTGGTGGTAAGTATGTGGCATCGGTAACTACGTTTATATTATAACATTTTGGAATGTCTGATCCATTCTTTAGCGGTCCTGCTGTAAGTTAAAGTGACATCACACCGTGGCCCAAACTGCCTGTTTTGTACGGTATAGTATCTTGTACGTTTGTTCTCTAATCTCCATCCAGTGGCATACAATGGCTTTGTGAAGCTTTTTAGAATAAGTTGAACTTGTAGGGAAATTCTGATACAGAACACCTACTGTTACTCACTGACGAGTACCACGTTGACCTTGGCACTCTGAGTAGGAATCTCTTATGTCTAAGTATGAGGTGGAGAAAGCACACAGGTTCTACCAAAACCGTAAGGCACCGTGACTAAAAACTGTAAATTCGTACAACGAATGCACTTCAGTTTAATATAGTTTTTTTTTTTTTTTCTAGAGTACTTTGGTTACTGGTCGTAAATATCTAGGCGTCACAATTCCCCTTCCACCAACATGGCCAAGGTCATTGCTGATCTCATGAATAAAATCTCTATATTTTTCATACTAATAAGTCATAATAGAAACGTCTAACAATTGCACCTGGGTTATCAGTATCTATTCTAACAGCCCTGCAATGTCGTAAACAATAGTTTTAACATTTAACGTTGTTCCTGCCTGAAAGCTTCTATTTAGTTTTGATTATGACCCATTTTTGAGGTGTGCTTACAGTGTTCTATTTCCTTACGTCAGTTACTAATATTAGCTAAGGACGGTGGAAGATGATTAAAACATGCGTAGAGCAGTGAGGGAATAATATTAAGAGGGACAACCAGATGTACTAGGAGAAAAATCTGCCGAGTGCAGTTAGTCCACCAAAAATTCCACACGAACTCTCCTCGGATAGAAGCGGCTCCTTCGCATATTTTGGGGTGCTGGGACGGGCGTAGATGGTCGCTATATTGCCTGCGTTTTGGAGCAACACACTCCATCCATCTTCAGTGAGGGAGTGAGTGGAATTTCGGTAGGTCACTGCTAACCGTTTTGTTGGCCCTGATATGGTCGTAGTCCTGCCCCTGTGCGCTATGTGAGGAACAGCCTGCCTACACAAACCGAACGTTCGCCAAATCCACTCACTTCGGCCCTGAATATGCATGAAGCATGTTCCACGGCACAGGCGTTCTTTGTGAGGCGGAGTCCACACTGAACTGACGAAACAGAGACGCAGTGTTTTTCGACAAACTTGCAACAGTTCTGCAACATTTATGGAACACATCTGCAACTTGTGTTTTCTGCAATTCTACCGGGTACCGTCGCCGGTCGGTAAAGGCCAAAAGGTTTCTGTTTCGTTGTACTTTTCACTACCTACAAGCAGTGTGGACCTTTCGCAGTGTGCTAAGAACATGGATTTCACAACTTGAAAGTGATATACGAGACTTCTTCTTCCTCTTCTTCTTCTTCTTCCTCCTCCTCTTCCTCTTTTTCCTCTTCTTCCTCTTCTTTTTCTTCTTCCTCTTCTTTTTCTTCTTCATGTTCCTCCTCTTCTTCTTCCTCCTCCTCCTCTTCTTCCTCCTCCTTCTCTTCTTCTTCCTCTTCTTCCTCTTTCTCTTCTTCCTCCTCTTCTTCCTTTTCTTCCTCCTCTTCTCTTCTTCTTTCTCCTCTTCTTCCTCCTCTTCTTCTTCTTGTTTTCCTTCCTCTTCTTCTTATTCTTCTTCTTCTGTCCTTGGTAGAGCTTAGCCTCTTCTAAAACTGTCCTCCATTGTTATCCGTCCTGCCACGTATGTCTCCAGTTCCTTACAGCCATCTTCTTCAGAACTCAACTGACTCAAGCCACCTCAACTTACGTTTCCCTGCACGTCTAGTTCCCTCTGTATTAAGAACAGTAAGCTTTCTGCAAGCATCCAGTTCTTGCATTCTAAACAGCTGTCCCAGCCACATCATTCTTCGTATTTTTGCCACTTTGACTACGCCCGGTTCACCTTACAGCGTGTAAAGCTCATTATTGTGTCTTGTGGTACGGCAAAGACGTGAGTTAATATTTTTCCTCTACTCCATTTTGGCCTCACCCAGGAACGCCTTTTTTTTACGTTTGATATTTGTGATGTGAAGAGTTTAATGTCGGCTGCAGCCGTGCATTTCTTCATTTCTCTTGAAGCCCCACATGATGCATTAATTCACCGCAGCTCTCCGCTGAATGTGGACAGGACAAAACACTGAATCGTCCAAAAAAGTCTGCATTTTGTCGTGTGTGTGTGTGTGTGTGTGTGTGTGTGTGTGTGTGTGTGTGTGTGTGTGGACAGCAGTTTGACTTTTGTTTCTGTTTTATTTTTGTTGTGTTCTTTTTTTTTTTGTCAGATTAGTGTGGATCAGGCCTAAAATTTTTCCTCTACTCTCTCGAGACTCCACGCTGTCACAGAAAACCAAATTAGCCCTCTATATGTTGCTCATCCAGTCCATTGTCATTTAGGCCGCTGCTGTCTGGAGTTCCACATGTGACTCAAACTACCTCAAATTCCATTAGACCAAAACAAGAACACAGAGTGACTAGAATCTGTCCGGCGGTATTACCATTTCACAATTTCACGACACTTAATATTGAACCGATTGAAGAGTTCATCCACCGACTCACAGCCCAATCTGTTGCTCACTGCCCATCCCATCGTCTATGCTCCCGGTTCAACAAATCGGAACTTATGGCTTAGCCGACATATAATCTGCGTAAATTGAATATACATATGAGAGACCGATACATACATATTTAGCTGTAACCAGAGCAGTGTCGTGGTGCTTTTTAAATTATTTTTAAACTAATGTTATTTATATTTTCTCCTATTTCGCTTTTGTTAAATTATACACAGTTATTCAGATTGGTTGTGAGAACAATTTTGTTACTTTTTTGGAGCGTGCTGTGCATATTGTCCTCGAAATAAATCTCTTTTTTGAAAACAAGTTTCCTCCGAAACATCGGCAGTACAACCCACTGCCATGCCACACTATAAGCGTCATTATTTGAGCCTCCTGTATGCAAAGTTTTCATCCTTAATACGTGGCTACAGTGAAGAAATGTACTTGATGGCAGTGGAGTGCGCGAAATTTATTGACATGTGAATCTGTGCACTTATTCTTGGCTTATCGTCCATATAATAACGCTATCATATCTCAGGTTGCGTAGTGTTGAATGATCGGACGATTGGAGATTAATAAATTGAAACTGAAGAGAATACTGAGAAAAAGCACGTAATATTTCATTCAGTGTTTTCGGTATTCAGGCCGAAAATTGATCCCGTTACTTACGGATAGTAAGTAGGGGTGAAAATCTGTTTTCAGTCTGTTCGGTTGTGGTTATAACTGTTAATTACTGTGAAGACGAATATGGTCAGATAATGATCATAAGAGTATTTAGTAAATTAATATTTATGTGGTGAGAGGCTATGCTATTAAATACAGTTAAAAAATTCGTTGTTTAAAGAGGGAACCGTTAATAGAAATGATCTCCACAATCGCAGAACTGAACAGGCTTACTTATTAACTTACTAATCCTTGAAGAGTTACCGCCCCAGGGGTATACTGTTTATATATTTTTTTAAACACGAGCAGTTGCTGCGAAATTTCGTAATATTCAATTGCAACCTCATGCAGTGGGTGACTGTTTATGTCAGAGATAAATTTATTACCATACTGAATTACGTCGAAGTATGAGGAATGATTTTGTCTTGGTTTAACGGGCTGGAAGTTCCGGGGTTCGAATCTCCATAAAGGGAAGAAATTTTCCTTTATCCAGAACTTCCAGACAGGCCCTGGGGTCCATCCATCTTCCTATTTAATGGGTTCCGGGTTTCTTTTTCGGAGGTAGGGGACCGGGCCGAGGTAAAAATAGGTGGAGCTGTCATACCAACCACTCTTTGCCTTAATGCCTTCTAAAGAGAAAATTTTACTTGCTTCTTGATTAATGATTTTAGATACGGTCGGGCGATACGTGCAGACAAATATGCAGGCCATATATCCCCCTCATGTATTAACGTCACATAATTAGCTAAAGACGACATTTTCTAACGTTAATTGCTAACAGCATCAGCGTTATTTCCTTTCGACCTTGGTACTAAGAAGTAGTTCTGGAAATAAATTTTTACATCCACTTTCCTACTTATCATTGTAAAATACTAGCATGCAGTGTCAATAAAAATTTAACAATATAGCTCTCTGTTTATGTTCCTTTTGCTGTAACTCTGCAGGTTTCCATCACCATAATGTTATAAGAAATAACTCAAAGCGTTTATTACTTTCATCTTGTTTGTAGCTTTTAACATAAAAAAGTTTGTCACAATTTATGGTCTCACTGGCTGCCATATTTTATACTTATCGCTGTTAAACAGAAAGTTATGTGACGTATAGATTGCGAGAGACAGCCATGTTGTTGTTTTGAAGGGTGCAAAAAACTGTAACATTTCATAGCCTACTGGTCTTTAAAGCGAAGGGTAACTAGCTCGAGGCTGGTCTGTGAGTGAATGCAGAGAGAACTGTACCTACGTTTGTTTACAAAAGTTGTGTGACGGCTATTAACATATATAAAGATAGATAATAACTTATTTTAAATGCGACAAAGTCCAAATAATTGCTAAAGACATTAACAAAAAATGTTTAAGAGCAGGTTAAATTTGAGGCTTGCTTCTTAACCACTGGGTCTGCCATACGAAAATTTAGAGAGTAAAGCATGGTGACCTCTATTAACAGTTTAACCATTATTTATACAGTTTGAAAAGTTTCTGAAATATTTCTAATTTTATTATTTAAAACCTTTTAACATATATTGGAAATTGTATTTATAACAAATGTTTTATGTTTTTAATGACATTGTATATATACTTAAGTAATTTTAAACAACTCCATTATTTTCAACATGATACTTACCTATTGCTGTGTATACCGATCAGAGCATCCTGATGATGAGCAGTAAACCTGCTCGAAATATGTAGAGGTTAATCGTCAAATAAATTGAAGGTAAATAGTGCATCCTGTTGGTCCTTATTACAGTCCTAAAGTTTGGCTTCTCAACATGAAGGAAAATTGTTTGTTATTGGTAAATGAATATGTTAGCGTGGACCGCCAAAGTCACAAGTCCTTCAGTTCAACGACTTGTACTGCTCAAGTAATTTACTGGATTGCAGTGATGATACATGCTTCCTCTTAAACATAATAAAATAAAAGGTCCCTTTTGTGGTCCTCTGAGTTGTGATAACTTGTGATATAACAGGTGGATAACAACATTTTGGAGAAACATACTGCCTGCAGCAGGCAGCAGGCAGCATATTCTTCCCAACCATCGGATCCTACCAACCGGGCTATATCACGATGCCCCAAACCATAAAACCTCGATACGAATTTTCAGTAGAATTATAACCGTGAATCTCATAATTCTTTCATATTAAGAAATATGCCAAATGTCATTTGTTCGTATTTTTATCCGCCTATTTGTTACTAGATTTATATAATTCTCGTTTATTATTATTATTATTTTATATTTCCTGCGCTGTGACTTTAATTGGCATTGTGACTGCTTTGTCAGCACAGTAATAATAAATAATTTCTTTATTATTATTATTATTATTATTATTATTACTGTTACTATTATCACTTTATGTAGGTACTTTACAATTATATGCCTGAAACATGTTTTTAGGGTATATATTTGTTGAAGAACGCGGTGGTCCGTTTGGTTGGGGTAATGTGCTACAAGTCGGAAGGTAGCAGGTTCGCTTCCCGATTGTGTCATTCTGATTTTTCTTTGGCTTTATCCTTGCGGCCACACTATGGCCCTAGGATCGACTCAGCCTGAAAGAGAGAGAGTGTCAGGGATATCTCCTGTGTAGGGCTTACAGTCTTGATATATGTCGATTGTGGAACTTTTGGGACCTCAAAATTTTGAAGCCCGAAAGTCTTATCCAAGCCTGTGTATTCATGTAATGTTACGTCTCACAATAAACGCTTTACACTATTACATTAGTACTCTCCGACGTGTGTGTACAGTGCCCATGTACAGTGCCCAGTGTAGTTCTTTGGATGTGTATTAATATTAATGTTATCACTATTATTTAACATTACCTTGGATTACGTTGCTTAGCGCTCATATAACTACCGGACTATAATCGCTGTCCCACTGTGTGAAATATTCCTCTCGCGAAATGACGTAGCTTTAAACCAGTTCGTTCTATAAAATTACTGTCGTAGTTTATTTGTTCTGGAGAACGTTGTCCTGTTAGCACTGTCGATTTCTGCCAACAGAATTGAAAGAAATAATAAACTCAGATCTGAAAAGAAACATCTTACCTCTACACGTCACTGCATTGTGGGAGGGTGTAAACGCTTAACATTTAGCATTAGGCAAAGGGATTTTGAAACGACGAACGAACATTTGTAACCGAGCGTCAAGCTATGTACTTGTATTTCTTAGTTCTTGAGATGAGTGGACACACTGTATGACTTATTTTCCAATTTAGGCCTTACGAAGTTTCTTCCCAAGTGAATCCCGTATTATCAGTATCAAATACTATTATTTATATTTCCTTTTCTTAAGGGAATAATTACGCTGTCTTTAGACATACGGTTCTGTTAATTAGTGATATTTTCAGTGTACTTTATCCAATACCCACTTGTTTGTTGAGCCCAAGGTAGCAAAACTACCTATACTGACTTTTAGTTCAACCTTACATTGCTGGTTCCCATTGCAGCTGTGGTTTCATCAGAACTGATTATTCGGTTATCCCGGATGGGCTCACAGATTCTCTCCACAATCTCAGCATTTGTTGTAGCTTAAAAATATTCCCAGAATCATTTTATTTCTGAGAAACACAAACCAGCACAACCATTTAAGCTACTTTCCCTTAAAAATAGTCCTCTTGTGCAGCTATGCATTTCTGCCAGCGACTCTAAAGTTTTGAAAACATTCCTGGAAGCCAATTTGTAAAAGACTTCTCAGATCTGCCGTCGCATTCGTAATGTTGTCAGTAGCACCACAAAGCGCTGTCCTTTCAATGCCGATTTCAGTTGAGAGAAGAGGTAAAATTCGGCTGGAGCTAGGGCAGGAGAGCAAGGGGATGCTGCAATGTTGTCACATTGTTCTGTACTAAGAAATCCTTGACCGAAACCGACCAGTGTGCTGGAGCATTATCGTGAGGGAGGAATCAACTGTTGGTTCTCCATTTTTCGGGGTGTTTCTTTCTGACAGCATCCCTAAGGTGACGAAAGATGTCAAAATACATTTCTTTATTCCCAGTAGCAATTCCTGTAAATTATACCAGCGAAATTCTTTAAAATATAGCAGCAAATTCCAGGAATTTTTGAAGCTACTAAGTATATTAAACGTGACAGCCCTCAAGAAAAGACATTAACAACAAATTTAACATTCATAGGTCCGTGCATCGCTAATATATTCACAGAGCACAACCAACAAGATGCGACATTTCTCAATTTATTTATTTCTGTAAGACGCTCTACATGTTTCGGACGGGTTTTCCGTCCTTCATCAAGAACTCAAAACTGCACATACAGCGTCAGGTATTTGCCAGACCAATTCTGCTACCTGCTGCTAGCCTGGCCGGCCAGAATTGGTCTGGCAAATACCTGACGCTGTATGTGCAGTTTTGAGTTCTTGATGAAGGACGGAAAACCCGTCTGAAACATGTAGAGCATCTTACAGAAATAAATAAATTGAGAAACGTCGCATCTTGTTGATTGTGCTCTGTGAATACATTGAAAACACTCGTCAATTTCTGAGTTTTTCAACCCATACGGATTGCTTTCTTCGTCACTACTTATTTGTTGTAGGGAATTTACGCCTTTTCAAATCTTCTTACCCCATTATTCTAATTATAGATCGCCGCTTTAATCTGTTGCAGTTTGTCAATACACAAATCTTGTTAAACGTCTCAGAATTATCAGCATAAAAATGGGGACCAAACGTCCTGCACAAGGATAACTACAGAAATTCATAACTTAATCAGCTGACTTGCTCTTTGTGTTGGAAAATGTACCGTAATTTAATTGGAATTTGAAGAGGGAGAGTTTTTTTATGTTATGTCATTTTAAATCATGTGTTATTGAACGACGATGTCTGCTACCGAGATTTAATAACGTCGGTAGTAAATGCATGAATGAGTACGGGGCATTGATTAGTTGATACTGCGAGGGGCAAACGGAAGTACTAGGAGAAAAACCTATTCCAGTGCCACAATTTCCACCATACATCCCACAGGAACTGGCCGGAGATCTCACCCGGAGCTAGGGGCTATGGTCTGGGGACTAACACTGAGTCGTTTCTTGGCCTGAATCGTCATGAGCACCGAAATGAGAACTTCGAATCTCAAAATTCCCAGATAGTTACAGTCTGCAGAAAGACGAAGCACTGATTACAAGTTCCGAGGTTTATCGTGGCGCACTTAGGCTTCTGCAGTGGTGGCTCTTGTAGAATTTGACAGCAGTGGTACGCTGGTACTGAGGCCACGAAAATAATTCCCGTGGGTGGGGGATGAATGTCGAGGCCTGCCCCTCTGCCTCCTGTTGTATTTTACTCCAGTCTTCTACATCCTGTGCAAGCCAGGACAAAGGGCGTGTCTTTAACGAATACCATAACGTGGTCGTCACACTCACACCCATTGTATGGTCTCGTAGTGTTGTCCGGGAACTCCAGCGTTCCGTTCAAGTGCCCATTATACTATTTGTGTAGTTTTGTGATAAGTTAGAAAGAAGAAATACTATGTTGAGTATTGTATAGTAATTAAAAGATTCTGTTTATCCCAAATAACGGCATAATACTGTCTTGATTTGCGCAGAAGAAAATCAGATATTCCCTTGAGGTTTTTCCTAATGTGTTGTAGCCGATCATTTTTAGTATAGTTGTTTCTTGCGATTTCTGGAGTCAGTTACGGACGGTTCAAGGCATGCGTTGTAAGTTAATCTGTCAACGTATATTCAGGACCGTTGGTGATAGGTAGAAGGGGAGAGATTTAAATGAGAAAACGTTAGCAGCGGACAATAGACGCTAGCAATCCGGTGCGAATTCAGTCGCGTACGAGTGTGGTGTAAGTAGGAGTACAGAGAAGTGATTGTGTTAGTTTCCTAGAAATTAACTAGTTGTTTTACTGGATATAGCGCTCCATTATTTTATATCAAGAATAAATTGAGTAAATAAAACAAGTAAAAAAGAAATAATTAAAACTATATGTGATTCGGTGAACCACACCCGTTTCCCGAAAGAGGATCACCTACCAAACTGAGCGCGCAATGGGCAACAAAGTTACGAAAGGTGATCGTGTAGAGCGAGTTGATTGTTCACCTTCCTCTAAATACTTTGGTTTGTGACATTTTTGTGGTTACTGTTGTCAACAGGATTCCTGTTATTTCCGTGTATATTATGCTTCATGTAATTCATTACCTCGCTTATCGAGTTTCAATACTGAATTTACCTCGCTTCCACCTCTTAAGTACGTACGTTCGCCAAATCATTATTACCGATCGTACAATAATTGAAGTTACGAATTCGGAAAAGCCTCAAATTGCATAACTTACGGATCATATTTGACTATTGTCTTCTGAGCAGTTCAAAATTAGAAACATGCGGACCGAAAGCGGAAGAATAACCATACAAATCTGCCTTCATTTCTTCAACCCTGTGCAATTAAGTCACGGTATGAAACATTACTTGAATTTATAACAGCACCACTTAAGAAACTGCTATTTTGGTTTCGACACTGAACCAACAAAATGGAATATTCAAGCGATTGCAGTATAAAATATTGAATTCGTTAAAGCTGAGTAAACTTTGGTGTGTGTGTGTGTGTGTGGTTGCTTTTGGAAAAGGGGCCGGAGGGTGGGGGTGGGGGTGGGGTGGGTTTGGGGGTATGTTCCATGTATCATATGGCCCGTCGGCCCGGAATGGTGGCAAGCAAGGTAGTAACATCAAATATTCAACACCCCAAATCTTCTCGGCCTTCGCAGTGGCCGTAAAAATGCAGACATTTTCTATGAATAAAACACGTTCAGGAGCTGTAAGCCGCACACGGCTTCCCAATTGTCACTTTCATTTTCAGTTACACTCAGCTGCAACACTTTTTGTTGCTTATTACTTAACTCGTCTTGGTTTCGGTTGTCATAAAGAAGAATTATTTTCGAATAAAAACAGGTAAGGTAGATAAGGAACAGTATTAGATTTCCTTGTACAAAATTTTATGCCATCTCGGTAGTCCTTTGAAGCCGAGATTTCGTCTAAATATTATTTATGAGTTCATCTTCTGTCTGTTCGAATAGGTTGGATCATCACCTCCAGTGTCCAACAGTACATGTGGCGATGCACGAGTCCCTGAAAATGACTTGAAGAAATAAAACACAGAAGTCTGGCGAGACACAAACCTCTTCTTCTTCTTCTTCTTCTTCTTCTTCTTCTTCTTCTTCTTCTTCTTCTTCTTCTTCTTCTTCTTCTTCTCCTGCAGAACTTCCTCACAACAAGCAAACATCCCCTTAATTCCATGTCTAGTTTTTGATGTCACTGCTCGTTCCATTCCGTGTCCTAGAACACCCTGATGCCAGCTTCAGTCAGTCCAAGCCCCTCAGTAAACTTAAAAACCGTCATGGTTCTCTCCTTAGACTCAGGCTCAGGTTTCTCAGCTTCTTCAAGGGCTCTTTGCTTCTGAAATTTAATAAGATGGTTGAGCGTCGGCTTCTGATCCAGAGAGCTCAGCAAATCCAAGACATCTGCAGCACTATACGTACGAATTTACCTCCTTTTTTAATGTATTGGGTCTAGAGGCGAAAGACAATTTCGTAACTTCGTTAAGTCTGCAGGTGGATGCATTAACATACATAGTAATGTAGAGAACTATAAGTTTGCTTGTTGTTTTATATGACAGTGAAACTCTGTCTCTTACATTATAGGAAGAAATGAGGCCGAGGGGTTTCGAGAAAAGGGTCCTGAGGAAAATATTATTTTCTAATAGGTAGAAAGTAACAGGGTACTGGAGGAATCCGCGCTGTTAAGAAGCTGAATTGGTACTTTTTAGTGGATATTATTTGTCTAATCAAGGAGGATGCGATGGGTTGGGTATCTAGAACGTAAGGAAAAAATAAAAAATGTATGCAGATTTTGGTGGGAAGACATGAAGGAACGTGACAACTTGACAGATCTAGGCATAGATGGGAGGATACTGTTGAAATGAATCCTAAAGAAATAAGGTGCGCGAGCGTGAACTAGAGTCGTCTGGCAAAGGAAAAGAAGAAATGGTGGGCTTCCGTGAAAACGGTAATAAACCTTCGGATTCCATGAAATGCATTTTGTTTCTCAACTAGCCGAAGATCTAATTGCTTCCCAAGGAGGACTCTTGTTCATGGAGTTCCTTACTTATCGTAAACTGCTAATTTTATTCTATGGAATTTCATTTGAGTTGTTCTTGCATAGGCTAATATCAGTGTGCTGCTTTGATCTTCAACCATATTGACCACCTACAAAGCCTACTTTATGTAAGGTCATAAACTGCAAAGCACGGCTTTACGAGTCATGTGTTCAACATTATGGAGTACGCCATTTACAGTCTTATTGCCTCATAGTGGCTTTATTTCCAAACACGACTAGACCCCTCTACTACAAAATTGCAGGATTACTGGTCTCCATAGGTTTATTTATTTAACTATATAGACCAATTCAAATTTGAATTGCTTTGTATAAGTGTACGATTTAATGGTGGCAGCATTTATGACTTTAAATTTTATTCCTAACGTATAAAACAAAATCCATGTTACGAAATTTCAAGTTCGGAGCTTGCATTTCAGACACATTTATGATAGGCGTCATAAAAAAAGGAAAAGTTAGAAGAATTAAGCACAGTGCGTGCCAAGTCATTTGTGACAGCGCTGAAAGCTGTCTTACCAGTATACTTCTGTACTGACCCGCCAGCCATATTTGATTTAATTCTTAATATGTTTGACGACAATGAACCATAGTTTCAATGTTTTATGTTTTTCATACCTTGCTTGTTCTTGTAATCGATGTATCATATACAAAATGCAATTTGTAATACACAATTTATGACACATATCAACTCGCACATGTTTCAGCACCAATATGTACGGGTTGATATATGTCATGATGGTGTACAGTACCACAGAGTGCATTTGTTGGATGATATATGGATCATAATTGCAGTACATTTACTTCAGCCACAGTCTGTGCTTAGGTAATGAAAACAGGTCCCACGCTTTAAATCCCTCTTCATCTCCTTCGAGGCGCAATGATTTTCCCTCCTGTTCACTTCACTAGTGTTTTAGCGATTCTGTTAACAAAAACTTTGGTAATTAAGAGCTCGTGGTAAGTCAGCTGTCGACAAAACTTTGGGCTTTTTGACGTGGGTCACACCAGAGATTGTAAGAGAACATCATAGTAGGTAGGTAAATTCCGAGTGCCGTCATGCTACCGTCCATGGGACTTCATTCTTTGACCTTATTCTAAATTTTGTAGTGAAAACGTAACGCTGAAGAAATTGGTTCCGTTTCCTTTTTGAGGAAAGCGGGGTGCCTTACGGAGAAGTTTATTAAAGTCTGAGGAAGAAGTCGGTGGAGGACGATGCATTCTTTGGCCAGTGTACGTGTATTTTAAGCGTTATTCTTACGAACATATACCGCAAGTCACTCCACTCTAAGAGGCAAAACGTTCAGTGTCGATTGTGAAGTGACATTTGCGACACTCGGCAATGACAGACAAGTCCAATGTAATAAACTGGAGTCAGTTCCACCTCCCTTGATCTATTGTAAGCCGAAACAATCCCTAACCTGAGAAATGCGCTGTTCTAGGTTATTAAGCACCGAGTATTGGTAATTTCTTACTGACGTTTCAGGACTACCTATCGGTCCCATCTTCAAGGGTCAGGGATTCTTGATCTTTATTCTTGACCCTTGAAGACGGGACCGATATGTTGTTCCGAAACGTCGGTAAGAAATTAGCACTACTCGCTGCGTATTAACCCAGAAAAGCGCAGTTTTTTCCTACTTCGCGGCGGAAGCTTGAAACCACGTAATCCCTGCCCTTTTAAGAACAGCTAAGCAAAGTATTTCTTGCCCGATTACGTCACTGAACCTCGTTGCTCAGAATTAAGATGATTTAACTGTTTAAAGCCTGAACCTCATTCGTCATAATAATTTAAGTTCAATTTCCCAGTTCACTGAAGACACACCACACTTCCTTTAAAAATAGTACTTAATGTGCTGGAAAAAGTACTTTGTATTTGTGATTACGCGTCAGAAATAAATACAGCAAAGTCCATTAGTTTAATGGTAGAACTTGTGGGTTTCTTGTATCGACCTATCTTGTAGCGGCTACTACACGGTAAGCCAAAGTTTCTGTGCCATTACCGTAGACACCTGTTCACATCCGGACATGCTTACACTCAAAGAATCAATGAAGTGATATTGGCTGAGGAGGGGAAGGTTAATCACTGTACGAGTATGTGCCACAAGCCACGTCGGTCACAATGCCAGGAATGAGGCTGCTCGAACATTAGCACTAAGAATGTTGCGCTTTTATCTTTGTTGTACAGGTAGACAGTGATTTTGACTCACTTTCGATATGTAAATATTTGCAATAGCCTAGAGCAGTGTTTCTCAACCGCCGGCCCGCGGCCCGGTACCGGACCCTGGCATCAATTATAACCGGACCGCGAGAGGTTCTCCTGGAATTTGTCATTTTAGTTTTCTAAGCAGTTTTCATGAATAAATGTTTTATAGTGGAAATATTCTGAGGAGAAAAATATTCGTGAATGTGTCAAAAAAACTCAGACCCAGGTGTTGGCCTGAGGAAACTAAAATATGTTACAAGATTTCAGTGGTTCATAACTAATTTAAATGTCATTTTATATTTGTCAACATGCCACACCTTATACATAAATGTACTAATACTCTTTATGATTATGCCATAATTAATTATTAATACTTATGTTATTTTAATGTATGAACTTAGAAAAAATGGAAAGGTAAATTATTTGGGAATGGGCCCTCGTCTTATGAAAAAAGAATTTACCGGGCCGCGGTCTCACAAAGGCTGAGAAACACTGGCCTAGAGTAGTTGGTTCGGTAGACGGTAATGACTGACGATATTTGCGTGGCTCATGATAAAGAGATTATCTGCAGTTGTGGCACACTATTTCAAATGTACAACAGCCGACAAGGGGAGATTTCTGCTCTGGAGTTTTTGGCCAAGGTTAACAGTACCTCGCCGTCGAACACGATCATGTTCATTATGTCTCTGAATTGCTCGATTTTTGAGCACGATGCTGAACTTCAGGGTTGCCCCAAAAAGGGAGAATTTCTTTAATGTTTTTGAGGAGTTCTGTTTAAGGGGTTGGTTAAAGGTCTTTCACATTCCGAAAACACTGAAAGTCTCTTCTTCCTTTGATCTGAGTGACAAATCCAGTTCGGAGACTCTTGGGTATGGACTCTTTCGTTATAAGCTGGTGTTGTTTCTTATTTGATTTCACCGCGGGATTATTCGACGACTGTGTGACGTATAATTTTTCCTGGGGGAACTTGAAACATTAAATGTATCTTATAAAAATCAAAACTCTTTATCTTGGGCAGCTGATTTAAGTCTTTACGGTCCATTTGTTACTGCATTTGTCACCAGGTTTAAAATTCAACAAAACAGGCAATGTACCTATAAAGTAACATTGTGGCGCGTTCACGTAACCACTGTTGCAGTAGAAACTCAATAATTCCATGTTAATTTTCTAGTAACATTGCTGTGATTATTGAAATTACATGCATCTGACCAAAGTCGATAATATAGCCTTATATAAATTATAGTCAATTTCTGTGTTAACTCACATTTTCAATTAGCAGGCCTTATGCAAATTATTCGTACGTACTGGCTTTTAAAGAAATTGTAGCCAAACTTCTTAGCCATGTCTTCACATGTCATATATAAACGCTTCACTGATGTAAAGAACGTTCATTTGCTAATGGGCTTTTTTAGACCTGCAGTTTGACTAAACAGATCGTAATGACGTATAAGCCGTTGCGTAGTTTCTCGGTTTTTGTAAGTGTCGCCTAAAGCGTGTTGCGATGTGAAACGAAATTAATCAATAATGAAGCAATCGGTTTTAAATATATGAATGTGTCTCTTTGTTTTTGCATTAGTCATCCGGCATTCAAATCGCATCTTATCTGCGTCGTGTTTTATTACCGTCTGTGGTCTGTCTGTCTGTCTGTCTGTACCATGTATTTCCACATTGTCTTACACATGACACTATTTAAAACGAATCTCTTGAACATAAAATACAAGGTGGTTCAAATATGACCGGGACTGATTTGTGTGTAAACAAGCCGCATTGCGCAGCAGCGGTGCGACCTTGAGAGAATGAAGCCACAACTTCCACCCCCCTACTGCTCGGGTTAGAACCTGTTCAGTCCTGTCTGGGAGTTGCTAGAGTGTTGAGCGAACAGAAGGTAACTAATTACTCAGTCCCAGTCATATTTGAACCAACTTTTATGTTTTAATTTTCTCTAAAACGTTTATCTGGAACATTTTTTATTCTAAGAGGAATTCGTCGATATATGGTCAAAATGTCCTTAGGTCTTCATGCCAATCACCTGCTAGTCTCGTGAGATTTAAATCAAACTTGAATTTTCTCGACAAATATTTGAAAAATTCTCCAATGTCAAATTTAAGGAAAATCTGTCCATTGGAACTCAGTTGTTCCGTCCGGGTAGACAGACAGTCAGACAGAAAACCGGGCGGGCGGATGGACGGAAAGACAGAGAGGCAGGCATGACGAAGTTAGTAGTCACTCTTCGTAGTTTTGAGAAGGCGCTTAAAACTCTACGTTGCTTTCTGTGTTTGATATAGATCTCAGGACGGTGATTTCTTCCTTATACAGCATTAAGTGATTGCTTATTATAACCAAGGCGACGTGTATTTACTACGCGGTACAAACTTAAACCTTACTTATAATTCAGGTTTCTGTGTGGCACTTAAAAGCAAATGTTCTACAGCTGTACTTGCCTCATCACCCTATTGCTGTTATACAGCTGTACTTGCCTCATCACCATACCGCTGTTATACAGCTGTACTTGCCTCATCACCCCACCGCTGTTATACAGCTGTGCTTGTCTCATCACCCTACCGCTGTAATACAGCTGTACTTGCCTCATCACCCTACCGCTGTTATACAGCTGTAATTGCCTCATCGCCCTACCGCTGTTATACAGCTGTACTTGCCTCATCACCCTACCGCTGTTATACAGCTGTACTTGCCTCATCTCCCTACCGCTGTTATACAGCTGTAATTGCCTCATCGCCCTACCGCTGTTATACAGCTGTACTTGCCTCATCACCCTACCTCTGTTATACAGCTGTACTTGCCTCATCACCCTACCGCTGTTATACAGCTCTACTTGCCTCATCACCCTACCGCTGTTATACAGCTCTACTTGCCTCATCGCCCTACCGCTGTTATATAGCTGTACTTGCCTCATCACCCTACCGCTGTTATACAGCTCTACTTGCCTCATCGCTCTACCGCTGTTATACAGCTGTACTTGCCTCATCACCCTACCGCTGTTATACAGCTGTACTTGCCTCATCGCCCTACCGCTGTTTCACTGAACGGGTTCGGCACAATGTAGCCTACAGGCGCATTTAGTTCTGTAATTGTTTTCAGTCCAAGGAAAAGGGAGTCATTACCGAAAGTGTCACTTGTTCTTATGAATTAAATATGTCCAGAAACCTACGGTATTATACCTAGTAAGTGAATAGTTTGTAATGCGTTTAAATGTATGTTAACCATGTGTACCACAGTTAAACCCCTTGGCCGATATAAAGTACAGTAGAACTCCACTTATCTGGATTAATTGGGACTGTGCGCCGCGGATATGCACAAAATTCGGATAACTGGATTTTTCTTTGAAAATGCGCTACATTGGCAGTTTAAAGTTCGACTGTTACTATTTACAGTATGTACCTTTCGACCAGGCCTGATATGAAGTTCCAGAAGCCACAACGCTGTATTGTACTTGACATTATAACCGGTAATTTCAGGGCAAGTTACTTTTGTAGAATTCTAGACAAATTTACCCGAAGGGCCAACCCGATCCGAATAATTGGTGATCCGGACAGCCAGCGTCCGGATAAGTGCCGTTCTACTGTGTGCCTCTATTTCTTCTTATGCTTTAACAATAGCTGGAAGTTGGTGAATAACGTCACGCCCCCTTCGCTTTACCCAAGGGTAAGAGCCCTGGGTGCCCACGCAACAGGGACGTCCTCTTAAACGCCAAGTTAAAGAGAGAAATCTCGGCTTCTGCTGAGAATCGAACGCAGTTCTACTGCCTCAGTTACCCAGCGAGGTAATAACAAGACAGGGAATGTTTGTATAACGTAACAATGAGGGACGTTCGTGACCATTGTTGCCGTGGAAAATCAATAATTATTACATATTCTGAATGTGCATTTGTAGCCTTAGGTATTCAGTAAGGAATGCGCTTGCGCCATATTGTCATCTGGCCTGTCCGGCTATACATATTTTTCGAAATTATTTCGCAATTGGTATGATTTTGAAAGAAAAAATGTATTGAACACAAAATATGTATTTTGCTTTCCTCTACAACTTTTGTCTGAAACATTTGTCATTCTAAGAAGAATTAATTAAGACATGATCAAAAATTATATTATGGTCTTCATGTAAAGTACTATAAACTATTATTGTCAGATTTTAATAAAACTCCAAATTTTCTCCCCAGTTTTTCGAAATATAATCAAATATCAAATTTAATGAAAATCTGTCCAGTGGGAGCTGAATTGTTCCATGCGGACAGACGGACGGACAGACATGACGAAGCTAATAATCGCTTTTCGCAATTTTGCGAAAGCTCCCCACAATAAATTGTATGTTATTTACCGAGGCTGTCTGGACCGCACCTATACGAGCCGTGATGAACCTGTGAGAGGAACGTACCCGCATTCCGAAGTGGTCGTGGGGTGTGTCAATGGGTCTGTGCGGAGAAACTGAGGAAGACTATAAAAAAGGAGGATAATTTATATGTGGGCGGAGATTTGAACGGGATGCCTTATTGTGCAAGGAAAACCTCCCGTTACCTCTGAGCAGTACTTGATAAAGCCAGGCCGTTTTAAAAATGTCGTTGTAAGGAAATATATAGAAGACGCTAAGGTTCCTTGAATTTTGGTGTATAAAATATTGCGTCTAGTGTCAATTTACTTTCACCACTCTGTACATGTGTGTTTGCTTGTACGCTGTAGTCTGAAGCTAGCACGTTTCATTTCGTCCTGTTGACACTCTGCGTACAATATTTCACTTCAGGTGCAAAGTGACTATAGAACCACCCTGTACCTATATATGCAGCTATGATATAAACTGTAACCTAGAACTACAACGCTCTCTGAAATCGAAACTAGGGCAGTTTGGGCCGGTTACCCAGTGAGGTTTACCTGCAATCAGCATTGTACATTAACATTACATAATGCAAGAAACATGTTACTTGCATGTCATTCCTAGTAAGATAATATTTGTAGTTACAGTCCTTACATTTATTTTTCTGTACTGAAAAACCAACTCAATAAACATATTCCTCGCGTGACAAAAAGCCTCGGCACGCCGATCATTTATTCAAAATAAGGTCATTTTCATTCCCTGAAGTCCTGTATCAATCTGCCTTACAAATCTAAACAAGCTATTTTCATTAGAGGTTATTCCTATTCGTATTCCTGTTCCAACAGCAATTTTCAATCCCGGCCTCTTGAAAGCGAACATTACTCGTGCGGTAATATTTTTGTATGATGGAAACCGTAAAGTATAGGGTGTGCCTGACACATTTCGAGACCTTGCTTCGTGACCTCTTTCCGTAATACGTCACTATGCATTGAATAGGAAATTCGGTATGTGTTACACATTAAGATTTTTACCAGTTCTCCACGAAGGGGTTCAAGTTTGTATACGTTTTAGTATCTGACAGAGTAACACAAGATAACCTGCAACGAAGCAACGATTTCTATCTTAAGAATTTGTGTCATTTTTTTTGTCTTGTGAGCATTTATAATTTAGTTGTGTTTTGTTTTCTTTTTGTAGTTAAATGTTTATATTCAAGTACCTTTTATTGAATGTTGCTCTCTTCTGAGATATAACGCGCGTTAATCGGTAGATAAAACGTTTCGAAGAAGTGTGCTACCTCCATCTCCAGGGCTATGAACTGCCTAACTACATAGTATCACATCTCAAAACACTCTAATCGTTTATTTAGTACATTGAACACGTTTTATCTCACTTTCTCTGACTTTGTCCGCCATCAAGACGGGAGTTTCAGTACGTAGAAATCAGGGGTTCTGACCCGAAGGTATTTCGCAGGGTGCATGGAAAGCCTCACGGAGAGTTACGTGAGTTATAGTGCCACTTCATAAAACCTGAATCACCCATCAAAAGGACGTAAATGCGTCTTGACATTATTATTTTCTACAAATGTTTCTTTGCGTGGAGTATGGGACTTTCTCTTTGACGCCTAACGACCACTATAGTGGTCATACCGCACCGCTAACCTCTAAACTTGCATTTCATATATTTTTTCAACAAATATAGATACTGAATATTTTAAACATGGTATATACTCTCCGTTTTTTCTCTCTTCAAAATGCACTTTGTTTCATAATTCTAATGTATTTGGTTCCTGTTTTATTTACATTTTATATACAGGGTGTGCTAAAATTTAAAAAAATAATCCCTGTGCCAAAAGGTTAAAATTGACATATCTTTATCTTAAACCTTTTTAAATTCTGACGGTGGCGATGCTGATGGCTCAAGTGTTCTCAGATGAGATGCCTTTTCTGTCGATACACAGCTACCTACGTTTTGAATTAATATAATATTTTTGTCTGTACGGTTAAGCAGCTGCCGCATGTATTGGTAAATAGTTACCAACGTTTTAGGGAAAAGTAATATCCTCGAACATAGGCATCCACCAATCGTCACTGCGCAACTTCTGAGAAGGGTGGGAAGTCTGTCTGTAGCCTCGTGTTCATAATACCCACAGGCACGCCCGCAGCACGGTGTAAGGTAATGCAATTTGCACCAACTTGCTATCTTCACACTTAATAATTTATGAAAACAATAAATAAATATCTACAGAATAAAAGCAAAATTTCGTACAGTTCTCGTTGTACTTTCCAAAGTCCGTGCAATAGACTGATATAAAACATAAAATCCAGAAATTTCACAATCAACAACAAAAAATTATTTGTTAATTTAGAATGTGTCTCCTACATGTTTCGGCCTCTACGCAGCCATCCAGCCGCAGGTTCTCCAAAAAAGGAGATCTATCTGAATATGACATACGATGGTTTTGTGTTGGTTGTGAAACAGTCGGATTAGGTTTCCACCCTTTTTTATAGGCCACGAAGGCCCTTAGGTTGAGTAGAGGTACAGCTCTACTCTTTCTAGTGCCTTGGCACTAGGTAGGGGTGGGGGTCAGCCCCACGCCCCGGCCGCACTTTACCCCCGGGAAAGACCCAGTACCCATTTTACAGGAGGTTGAGTGGGCCCCAGGGCCGGTCTGGACGGGCGGAAAATCTTGTCCCCACCGGGATTCGATCCCGGACTTTCCAGCCCGTGGTCAGTCGCTATACCAAATAGTCGGATTAAACTCCGTGAATTTTTACAGTTCCTTCAGTTTTAGGCTAAGAATTAGTTAAATGTTCTAATTAAATGGCAAATATGGTGCTGTCTTGTCTGGAGTTAAGCACTAACAGTTTGTTCACATCACACGCAGGGAGTGTGCGCCATCTTGCCGGCGATCTTGTTTCACCTAATATCAGGTACTCTGAGAAAGAAGTTTAATCAATACGGAAACTTTGTTTGAATCTGAGACAGCGGAGTTCAAGCATCCTGTTCTGTCACGCGAACTCCGATGTCACAACTGCTGAACACTTTGTGTTCAATTAGATTCAAAGTGTTGTGTGGCTCAGCACATCGGTCGGAGGTCATCATCAGTGATCCTCGCCTGCGCCTCGCCTCTGTATACAGTTGCCAGTTAATTATTTTTCCTTCGTTTTGCTTTTGAAATCCTGTTGTTAAATACTCAGTTTCGTTAGATATCGTTTTAAGAGTCAATAACACGGAAAGAAGAACGCCTTCTGGTGGTTCAGCCACACTCCCAGTATAGCGGTACTGTGTTCCAACTGGGGTGATGTCGAGATCTCTTCATCAACACGCCCTCACGCGAATTATGTGGAACAATCTTAATGTTTTGAGAAAAAAAAAAAACCTGTTGATGGCCACTGCTGGTCGAAACATGTAGTGTTTTGAATATTAAAAATATAACATCTAACTAGACATACAGTTGTGTTTTTGACTACATACAGTCTTATTAGCCTTATGGAACAGTTGGGCAGATTAGCAATATTGGAGATTGCCATAAAAATGTTATGCAGCCGTCTTATTTTTCCCTCTCAGATAATTAACAGCATATTTTTACATAAAACATCTTAAACGAATATATTGATTTATTTATATAATGTAGGAGTATATTGTAACAAAATTATGTTTCTACAAAGAAAGAGATTTGTTTCGACCTGATAGGATTATCTGCAAGCTAATAAAAATACGGAAAGGTAGCTAGTTGCATCTCGTTGCGTTTATTATTCGATAGACTGAGATCTCATCATAAACCGTATTTCTCCGTGATAGTTGTTTATCAAAGAAACTGGTTGTCTTTTATCAACATCTGTTTTTTGTTTGTCTACGCCGTTAATCCTACTGTAGTGGAATATGAGAACTGCACTCTTCTGGTTTATTAGGCAGCGAGTAGTGGTGATTTCTTACCGACGTTTCGGTACAACCTGTCGGTCCCATCTTCAAGTGTCAGGAATTCTTAACCCTTGAAGATGGGACCGATATGTAGTTCCGAAAGGTCGGTAAGAAATTGCCACTACTCGCTGCGTAATAACCCAGAAGAGCGCAGATCTAATCTATTTCGCGGCGGAAGCCTGCAATCACGTAGTGAAATTTGGTTTGTGAGCTCCTTGGTTAACACTTAACTTGCTAACGTGGGAAATATGGTGAGCTCCTAATAATGCTAGCATATGGCAGATGGGATTTAACTCGGCGTTTAAAGGGTTAATGTTACTTGGTAATTTGAATTTTTGAACCTACTGACTGATAACACAGTTTACTCACATAAGATCTTAATCGGATTTATTCATGCGTCATACCAACCGTTATATAAACATTGCAACTGGATACTCTGCTTGATGCTGTTGACGTGAGCATATTAATTTGCTGCTTTTGTTTAATTTTATGAACAGGCCACACGTAAACGCAACATTCACCACCGGTAATTTTTTAAGTTGTCCCCCCCCCCCCATGTCTTTCGGATCAATGTATTCTTTTATTTTACCAACCAGATGCACAGTATTAGATACACGTAAATAGTAAGGCAATACTCCGACATGTTTCGGTAAAAATATACCATCCTTAGGGAGTGCATTGCATAGGTTAAAACCCATTAAAAATATTGAAACAAAGTTTGCGAAGAATAAAAGACCAACTTGATGTCATTTGCTATTTTATTTCACTTCTTATGTGCTCAACATGTTTCGGACATTAATATATCCATCATCAGGAGCTTGCGACTATTCTGTTGAATTACCAC
>Ga0123357_10000890_pt1 | contig 30470 bp, 20 predicted proteins | sample TergutEmb28metaG_FD_89873 | JGI IMG/M metagenome (GOLD analysis project Ga0123357, IMG submission 89873) | Embiratermes neotenicus P4 segment gut microbial communities from Petit-Saut dam, French Guiana - Emb289 P4 | ecosystem: Host-associated > Arthropoda: Insects > Digestive system > Gut ...
AAACATGTAGGAGCGAATTTTAACCAACAATTATATGTTTTTAAAATATTATATGTGAATTACTATATGTGATATATTAAAAAAGTATAATAAAAAGTGCAATTAGTTGGCCATTTATATATATTTTCAGTTTTATTTAATTTCATTTGCAAACAAGTAATTGCAAGCAGAACTCCAAAGCCTGCTCTCCTGTTACACATGTTTATAGTTCTATTTATAGATGAATAATATTACCATTGTTGTATTGTATCTTATTTATTTATTTATTTTTGTGAAGCACCAAGTACATCAGTACATATTCTGTATTCTGTAAATATGTCAGGTATAACCTTGTAACCATGTGTGTCAGTGTTGACGTACAAACAGAATTTCACACACAATACATACCAAATTTTGTACACCTTGCTGCATTGGTTTGGGGTGCATGGTGGCGCAGTTGGTTGAGGCACTGCACTACAGTTTGATTCCCGATGGTGTCATTGGAATTTTTCATTGACATAATCCTTCCGGCCGCACTATGGCCCTGACTCGGCCTCTAACAAAAATGAGTACCAGGAATATTTCCTTGGTGGGTAAAGGCGGCCAGTGTATAGGGCTCACAACCTTACCACCTTCATGTGCCAATTGTCTTGAAATCTGGGGAGCCTCAACCTCCTGAAACCCTCTGGCCAGTCCAGGCCTGTAATGGGATTGCTTTTTTTTGCTGCATTAGTTATATTGCCATCAGACCAAAAACTAAAAGAAAATTATTATATGGCCAGCATTGTGGTATTTTGCTTTGTATGAAAAGGGTACCTTAAAAATTTCAAAACCCCTTGTATTTTCTTTTTCACTTACCAAAACACAGGATGGTAGACCATAAAATTGAGTATTGGAAGAAGGATGCATTCCATTATGTTAGTGGATTCTTAGTATTCTAAATATAATTTTTATTTGTTAAAAAATGTGTATTGTGATCACTAGCAGTTAAAATTCAAGTGAATTCCTGAGACATTTAAACCTGCCAATTAGTTTAAAGTAGCAAGTTTGTGGTATTTTTTGAAGTAATCTCCCTGATAACATTCCTGTTTCCTTTCACAAGACTAGGTGTAAAGTTCAATGATAAACATCCAGACATGTGTAAATCAATAAAGGTGTTGAGTTCCTGCTATGTTCCAGCACTGCACGTGGCCTTGTGTCTGCTGTTTACCTATCTTATCTCATACACGTCACGTTTAAAGTGTATTTCATGCTTAGTTATGATCGGAATTAATGTATGGCACATTCTTCATTGTTTCAACTACACCTTCAGGTGAACAGTTATAGATAACCAGCAGGTGGGTGCTGATATTTCAGGGAAACATACAGCCTACATTTTCCAGGTAGAAGTGGGAGGAACTTGCAAACTCCATCTATAGTGTAGAAGAATCACTTCGGTTATGAAGATGGGGGCAGTTAATTCCCTCAAAATGTCTGTTTCTCCCTAGCAGACTACAACACAGTTTCACAACGTAGGATACCACAATTTGGTTATATTTCACCATGGAAACCTCAGATGTTATATATTGACACAATTTTTATAAGATAAGTTGGCCCTATGAGATCATGAAGACATGTGGGGGAGTGGAGGTATGACTCCACACATTCTTAAGTTTGGTACTAGATGGAGGTAAATGGTTAGCTTCATGCTCCATTTGCTTTAACCCCAATAGAGTGCCCCAACTAAATGAACAGGAGGCCAAGTGGGTCCCAATACTGGTCTGAACTCTATTAAAAAAAGTCTCTTGTCCTCAGTAGGAATTGGCCACAGTTTCTCAAGTCATCCAACCTGTGTCATAGTCTCTTTATTTCTGAGCTATTCAAACTGTTGCCAAACACTCCTATAGAAAATTGAAAGCCTCATGGTGTGGTGAAATGTGCAAAGAGGTGTAATAAATGCTTCTTTTCTATGTACTACGTAGTTAGGTACCTGGATTGTGCTGTATAAACACTTTTCATACTTCTTATCAGTATAAAATCAATCACTTTTAGATATAATTTATCTTGATGGTGAGAGAAGGTTGTAGTCATCTGGTAAGTGACATCATCTTGTTTGGTAGATAACTACCAACATTTCATATGAACCTGTTACCTCTTTCTTCTCCCATGTTGAACATAGATACAGGAAGTCCCTCCACAGTATTGGTGCCTACTTACCATACTACGCACCATCACATCTTAGGGGACTGTAATTGTAATGCTCAGCATTGAGAGACCTTTATATAAGAAGGCATATCTGCCAATCTTTCTCCATAAATGCCTCTGTGGGTCCTTGTTAGGTTAGCTTGGTATCCTGCTTTTATTATATGACTGTAATTAGAGATGGGCTGAGGAGAATATTAGGACCTGTAAGAGAAAAGTACACAAAAAACTGATAACATTACATACCAAATTTTTTATTTTATGTCTGATGTTGCGTAGGTGATGAAGAGAACGGGAACACATGAACATGATCACACTTTGGAGGCATAAGAAAAGCATTCAGAGTTTTAGTTGAAATAATCTCATATACTCAGAAGTACAGTTTAGCCCTCTGTGTCCTGTGATTTTGTGGTTTTTTAACGCTTGGGAAGAAAGTTGTTTAATGTGGAGCTAAGTAGTTTGTGCAGGCCTTATAGCACAGATGAGTGATGTGAGTGATATGGGAATTTTATACATAGTCATGGTTGGAAATGTGCAGCAAAGACACTCCATGGAAGACTTAGGCACCGATGGGAGGATAATATTGAAATTAATCTTATAAAAATAGGCTTTGGGGGGTGTGAATTGGGTAGGTGAAATTGCTGTGTGGAATTATTTTATATCATCTGTGTCAGTGTGTCTCCATGATTCTTTTTGTTATCTTGTGCATAGTAACGTAATTGTACTCTAACTTATGTGCTACATAAGTTACGATTGTTGAAGTACAGTAAGAAAGGATGTATATTAAGAAATAGATTAGCTATGTAGTGAGCAAGAATAGCTAATTTGGTATTGGGAGTGGGCTATGGGCTTGGCAACTGAGGAAGTGGGGTTCGATTCTTGACAAGTCCAAGGAATTTTTCTCTATTCTGCAGTGTCCAGACCAGCTCTGGGGCTTGCCAGCCTCCTATTCAGTGGGTACTGGGGTGTTCACCCTGGAAATAAAACAGGCAGGACATTAAGCTTACTGCTTAACCTGAATCTGGTGCTGAGGTTAAGAATAGATGGATCTATACCTCCACTTCCCCATATGATTTAATGACATCCACACAGATAACTTTTTGAATTTTTATTAGAATTTCAGAATTGACATTCTGTGTAATTTGAAAACAGAAGTGCATTTGATCATCCTCATATACATTTCAGTCTGTACTCTGACAGAAAAGACTGTAGAGGCATAATTTTTTCTGTTGCAGATACTAAAGTCACTGTTTTGGAATTTACTGTTTTCTTGTTATCTCAGTTTTACTTCAAAAGGAGGTTTACTGTCTCTTTAACGTACATTGTTTGCGCATTCACAATATTTCGTATGTTCAAAACATGTGATTGTATGCAGCCATGGTGTAAAAAAAGAAATGGAGCACACAGTTCGATAACTTCAATATCACTGTAATTGGGTATAACTGGGCTTGTTCCTGAAAGGTGTAATGCATACCCTTATGTCAGTATAAGAGTATGAAGAATGAAATGTAATATCTGGACACTGACCAATGTGTAATGTCTGTATTTATGTTTGTTTTAGGGAGACAAACCATGGTGGAAATCACAGTTCTTTATATCAGAACCAGTCCTGTTTGGTACATGGGATGGTGTCTTCACTTCATGTCTGATAAATATATTTGGTGTGATAGTGTTCCTGCGATCAGGCTGGGTTGTGGGTCAGGCGGGTATTCTCAATGCAATACTTATTGTATTTGCTACAGGTAAGTGATTTGCAGTATATGCTTGGGGGTTGTTTGAGTTGATATATGGTATGACTACTGTGACTTTTATGTATTGTTTATTTGCCAGGCAGTGTGCTGTGTCAGAAAAGGGCTTATTGGGTTAACTATTTTGGAAATATTTATTTTTAGGAGGTTATCTTGGCAGTCCTCTTTGTTGCTACACACTGCTGTGATAGCATTGTGTTCTTGTACCACTAAGCTCTGCTGTAGTTTTGTTGGTGTGTGGACTTTTGTGTTCGTTTAACAGCCAGTTTTAGTCTGGTGTATGCTAGATGGTCTGCTAAGCAGTAATAGCAGAGTATAATTCTTTAGTCTGCCATTTTTTTGAGACACACATAACATATCCCCAGCTACTTTTTCAAGTAAGGAATTTTGTTTACAACAACATAGCTTGTGAAATACTGTGTTTCTAGTCCATTTATGAAGATGCTGAATGTAAGTCATTGTGTATTGCAGATGCCATGTGATTACTGAAGTGTATGTTGATAATAGATTCAACACTCTGACAGTGGCTGCATAAAATTATCAAAACTTGGATTTTTTAAATGAAAATGTCATGCATGAGCCATTTTTGGAACTAAAATGTGGGCACAGCTATAGACAGAAGGCTACATTTTATTATGCATTGGCATTACTTTATGTAATATGGTAGTTGCTGTCATGACTTGTATGTGTCACACAGTCTCAGACAGTCTGTTTTGGTTGTTTACAGTGTCTGTAGCACTTGTGTCAGTATTATCTGCTGTTGGCATCTGTGAACGATGTCGTATGGAAAGCGGCGGCGTGTACTTCTTAGTATCTCATGTTCTGGGTTCCAAATTTGGAGGAGCTCTGGGCCTGCTCTACGTGTTTGGACAGGTGACTATATTGGCAGACATGAGTAAATCTTTGGCTTTTGTACAAGGCGAGCTAAGTAATGGACTTGCAGTTGAAGTAATGAGGTTTTTAAACAGAATGTTTAACCCTTTAAACACCGAATTAAATCCCATCTGCCATTTGCTGGCATTATTAGGAGCTCACCATATTTTTCATGTTAGCAGGATAAGGGTTAAAGATTCAGTTCCCACATCACAGAAGAGACACTGCAGCTTTCTTGCATTGAACAATCCATTAACCTTTCAAAGACCTGTGTTTCTGTGAGTGAGTGCTTGTAGGAAAACACCTCTAAAATTTATTTTATGTATTTAGGCAACAAGGAAATTTACTGCCTGTTTAAAATGCATTGCATAATGTCTGTTTTATTTTCTACAAAATGTCATTTATTTCATAAGTTTCTTCTTTTGCTCAAATAAAATGTCTTTTCATAAACTGAGCACTAAAATTCAAATATCCACCCTGGTAGGATAAAAGTTAATATAGTTCAGGAAAGTAGTCCCTGTTTTTTCTTCAGATAGAATGAAACCCATTAACACACTCCAAATAAATTTCAGAGGTTATAATTTTAAAGCACTTGGTATATATAGTTACCACTTTGCTTGATTGTCTGAATTTTCATGATTTATGCCATGTTATTATCATAATTCTTATTTATTGCATATAATTTGATGTGTATTTAAAAGTAGAGATTTTTAAATCAGTCTGAGGTTGCATTCTGTCCTTTGGCTTAGTCAGTGCCTTTCTGAAGTGCTCTTATTCCTCAATAAATATCACTCATTTCCCACTTCCTGATTTTGTTGTTGTTCTTGTTTGGTGTATCTGTCAATGTAGTGTTTATGTATTTCTTCAGTGTTGCTGTCAGTGGCCCATACTGTGTAGTATCACGTGGTAAGAGGATTTGTAAGTAATAGACCAGAAAGGAGTGTTATGATCATGCTCTGAATTAAGGTTCTGTCCTGTCATTTTCCTGGTGGGACTGAGGAAAACCGTGAAAATGCATGCTCTTTATGGCCAAGGTTCAAACTGAGCATCTCCAAATACAAGGCAGAATCAATATCTCATGCACAAACTTTGTCACTGAAAGGATAATAAAAGTTGGCTATGTACGTGGGCTGATTGAAAAGTTTTAAGAATGCTTCTGTTTCTCTTTCCCGGTATTAGACGTGGCAACAATGTACTAGGTTTTGTGAAAGTCATACAGTGATGTGTCTGAACCTGCAGTTGGACAGCTGTGGCCTTGAGTATTTGGTCACAGCGAGTGGAAGCACCTAGTTTGTTTTGTCATGGCGGATGAGGAAGACATCTATGTGAAAATACGGCAGAGGTTTGTGATTGAATTTTGTGTTAAACTTGGGAAGAGCGGTAATGAAACACTTGAAATGTTACGGCATGCATACGGTGGTGAAACACTTAGCCGTGCTGCAGTGTTTCAATGGTGGAGACAATTCAAAGACGGTAACACATGAGTGATCGACAAAGCACGTTCTGGGAGGCCATCCACTGCGGTTACAGATGTCAATATTGCCAAGGCTGCGAAGCTGTTGGAAAATGACCGAAGGCTAACGTTACATGAACCTTTGGCTTCACTGAACATCTCCTTCAAATGCACTCAACACATTGTGACAGAGGTACTGCAAATGCGTCGTGTGTGTGCCAGGTGGCTACCCAGGAATCTCACAGAAGAGCAGATGCAACTACAAATTCAGGTGTGCACGAACACTGTTCAAATGTCTGAGACGATTCCGAATTTCTTAACCTCGATTGTGACATGTGACAAATCGTGAATTCATCATTATGACCCGTTATCAAAACAACAGTCAAGTGTGTGGAAACCCTCGAATTCGCCACCACCCAACAAATTCCATTCATCTCTCTCAGCGAGTAAAGTTATGCTTCTGCTGTTCTTTGATACACACAGGATGATCTTACAGCACTGGGATCCCCGTGGGCAGACAGTGAACGGCGACTATTATGCAAATGTCCTGAAAACCCTTTGTATGGAGCCATGAGGAAGAAGAGACCGGATTTGCTGAAGAAACAGTTGTTTTTGCTCCAGGATAATGCCCAGCCACATATTGCTGCTGTGGCATTGGCAGCACTGACTGAAATTGGTGGGACAGCCCTAAAACATCCTCCATATAGCCCAGACTTAGCGCCATGTGATTTCTGGGCATTCCCAACGCTGAAAAGACAACTGCATGGAAAGAGGTTCTCTTCAGATGATGAAGTGAGAAACGCCACAGCCGCAGTGCTAAAAGGGATGTCGCAAAATAGTCTGTTTCATGTGTTTGAATCATTTATAAAACACTGTAAAAAATATATTCAATGTGAAGGATGCTACTTTGAAAAAGAAAAAATTGTAGGGCCTGTAGAGTCATCTGATTCTGAATAAAAAAAATCAGTTTGAAACTTTTCAGTCAGCCTTCGTACATATAAAGTAAGGTTCATATTGTTTATATACATTTTTACTGCTATCGATGTCATTTTTATGGTGAATGAACACTACATTTTTTACTCTCCCACATAATATAGTCTTGTAAAGTAATGAATGATCAACATGTCTAGCATCATAATTGTCCTTTAGAGATTAGTAGCACATGAATTGGTTAATACAAATGTTATGATGAAGAGTTATGCCTGCATAAAATCAAGAGCAACACATCTGGTGGTACTGAATTTGGATTTTAAATGAAACATAATTGCAGGTATTAGAGATAGCACATGCATTTTTTGTTGCCACTGCTAGGTTTTACCAGATTAAATTATGGAAGAAATTCTGACATCAGAAAAATGTGTAAGGTTAAAAATGTGCCAAAATAGTGAGCCCCCAGGTAGCTAGCCACAATGGCAGCATCACTAGGTGTAGATCAGAGGGCCCGCACAATTCAGCTCTTGGCCCTTTGAGCCGCCGAAACTCGAGTAATCGGGTCTTGTGGAGAATGATTAGTTCAAAAAAACACAATACAATTTAACACAGTAATAACAATTGTATTGATAAAGTTAACAAGGCATAATAGAAAACAAGTGAAACAATAGTGAAAATAGAAAACTGAAAAACATGCTATTACTAACACACACACGGCTGATCGTGTTTCACATAATACAGTGATCGAGCCCATTGGTTTACGTAAGTTTACTACGTACATCTACCAGTACAGAACGGCCGGTTCATGGCAATCACAACACAATGTTTCAAACATCAGCCCCTTGTAATCTTACAATATCATAACATGAAAACACAGCCGTTACAAAGTACATATTACCATAAGCCAAGTAGTCGGCCAAACATAACTACTGCCATGTGTAACCAGAACACAAACAGAGAGTAACACAGTAACTAAACATGGGTGTTTGATTCTTGTACAAAATGATACATATTACTCATGGGAAGGTACACCCATATCAGCCCCTATTCGAGGCAATGCTGGGCAGACGTCAGGGTTCATGTTCAAAGAAAACGAAAAAATGAATTAAAAATTACAAGGAGACTAAAACTAAACTTTTACCTTCCAAACATGCCCCGACGTCTGCATAGGGAAAGCAAACCGCTGAAGAAGGAGCTCCTTGCTCCTGACCCGGGCAGAAGTAGAGTCGGAGAGTTGAACCCAAGACGAAAAGATCAAAACAGGAGTTGAAACAAGAGTGATCGAGACAAAAAAAACATTTCCGCAGAGGAAACCTCGGAAAGCTACGCCCATGCCTTTCACTTCTCCTCGATGGCCAATCAACAGACGATAGCCTTGTAAGGAAAGATCAAGGGGAGGAAATGAAGCCTCGAAGCAGGCCCTCCAAGGCGGACAGCTCAGTAGATACAAAAATATCAAAAAACTGTAAAAATCATTTGTAAAGAATGGAAAAAGGCTACCTTTTGCATCTGACACTTTTGCTGTCTGCTGAGATATGTACAAGGCTTCAGAAGATGGATGAATCAAGACCATATCAGGATTTGTAAGATCTAGTCTTAATGATATAGCCCTACTTCATGAGTTATGATAAAAGTAATGAACTTTAAATGTAATGCATGTGCCAGAAACAAAATTAAATTTTTCTGTCATGTATATATTGTGCTGTCTTTTCAGGCTGTTGGCTGTGCTCTCTATGTGTTGGGATTTGGGGAGTCTGTGGCTAGTTTAGTTGGCTGGAACTCACCATGGGCAGAACGAGGTTTTGCTGGTGCTGCAGTGCTGTTGCTTGGTTTGATCAACGTTGCAGGTGTCAAATGGGTTGTGAAGCTGCAGTTCATTTTATTGCTTATCCTCCTTTTGGCTGGAGTAGACTTTGTTGTTGGCAGTTTCATTCACACTGATAAAGGTGAGGCACTTGATGTGACTTTTCAGTTTGTGGGTATTTTTTATATTTTTGCTATGTTGTGTGTGCCAGTAGTAACACCTCCTGTAAATGTACTTCATCTGCTGGCATACAAGTCACACTTGTCAGAAACTAGGACAGTTACTTATACCTAATATGATATACTGTTTTTCACAAAATTTCTAGAATGTGTAACATATACTTTTTATAAGGCCTCATTGCTGGTGTCCTGTTTATTCACATGAACAAACTAAACAAACAACCAACTAACTAAGTTCATAAATCACGGTATATAGTAACCGTTGTGCTTCTTAGTGTTTCTAACACATGCTGAGAAAATAACAGAGAGATCTGCGCACTACTGGGATATTACTCAGTGTAGAGCGGTAATTCCATACTGACATGGGACAACCTATCGGTCCCATCTTCAAAGGTCAACAAGTTCAAGAAAAACGGTAAGACTGAGAAATTTAGGGAGAGGAGCTTCATATTCTGTACTACCCGACTGACTGACCAAGTAACTCAGTGGAGCAAAGTCGTTCTTGAAATGCTAATATTTCCTCATCTGGTCCGAAAATTTCCTCATTTTATGAAACCTGAAGTTTCACTGGGCTCTGTTTTGAGCCATTTGAATCTGGTATACATCTTAATGTCCTGTTTAAGTAAGATCAAGTTAATTGCCACCCTCGCATTTGTTCTTAGGTCTTCCAAATGGTCTGTTTGTTTCAGGTTTTCAACCAAAACTTTGGTGGTACAAACTTCTAGATCTGTAGAACTAGTAGTTTTTGCTGTAGAAGAGAAGGCTGTATGAGTCTAATTAAAACTCCTTGTTGCAGTACTTGTTCCATTATCCCAAGCTAAAATGTGGCTCTTAGTCCTGTGGTACCTGGGATATAAAATTTTGTGTTGTCAAATTACAGTTATCAATAACATTGTTGCATGTCTTCATTTAAAATTTCAGAAAATGGTTTCACTGGGTGGATGTCCGAAAATTTTGTTAATAACACGTTCCCTTATTTCCAAGAAGACAACAACTGGTTCACTGTGTTTGGAGTGTTTTTCCCAACTATAACTGGTGTTATGGCTGGTATCAACATGAGCGGAGACTTGCGAAACCCATCTAGGGACATTCCAAATGGCACTTTGGCAGCTATTGGAACAGGGTGGGTATACACAGAACAGAATATGAAAGCAGTGTTACATGTCACCTCTCCTGCCTGCGTCCTTATGCCATGTTTCATGTGCTGGCTTGGTTGCTGTATCTGTTTTTGAAATTATTTGTTTTCCTTTTCTCATGTAAGTAGTAAACTAAATTATGCCATTTCTTTTTAAATGTTGGTCAGTAAACCAAATGAACTTCAAGAGATTTTTCAGTACTGTCAGATAAATTGTGGAATACTCCTGCACAGTAACTGCTCCATTTCTTGTTCTTTCTAATTCACTGGTCATAATCATCTTGGAGTTGAATGAAGGGCAAGTAACCTTTACATCTGATACATTGTCATTAAATAATATTGAATTAGTTGCTTATCTTGCTTGATATAATGCACTCTGGTAGACTCAGACTGGCTTTGGACTTGATGGTGGTTTGGTAGGGAGTTAGAACACTAGCAGTTTAGGACCAGTAACTGATATATTCCAGTTAAAATACAGTGGGCTGAAGTGTAGTTGTGTTTTGTATGCATGACTTAATAATATTGTTGTCATGTTCTGTTTGGTTGTAGCTTTGCATAAATTTGACTTCAGGCTTGTTATAAACTGAAAATGCAAGAAATTGTAACCAGCAGGTCGGTTTTGAAACCTGAACATGTCAATTTGATTATTTATTTTGGCTTACAAATTGGGGTAGATGTGTACAACCTCTGGCTTTGGAAATCATTCAGCCCGACGGACTGCACTAATTTATGTTCGGCGACCCCAATCTTGCAATAAATGAATATCTTGAGGCAGGTTACTATGAAACCTTCCCTAGGACGAATTATAACTGGAAGAGGGGTCTAGTGTGGGATTTCACAAAGAAATGCCACAACATGTCCTTACTGCTTCAAAGCAGTAGGGACATGTCATGGTGTTTCTTTGTGAAATCCCATACTAGACCCTTCTTCCATTTATAATTCGTCCTAGGGAAGGTGTCATAGTAACCTGCCTCAAGATATTCATTTATTGCAAGATTGGGGTCGCCGAACATAAATTAGAGCATTCTGCCGGGTTATTTGGTGTGGTCATTTCTGTTAAACTTTTAGAAAGTTAAATTTGACCTATTGGGGGCATCAAAATTCACATTTTGACCAATGAAAATATTTCAACATCAAGAGGGAAGATGTCTTTATAGTGCAGGCCAAGGATATGAGCTCAAATGCAGGGACTGTTTTTTTGGTATGTTGGTGTCAGGAGGACGTAGTGCCTGATTGTCTTACAAAAAATTTGATCTCCTACAACAAAATTTATAGTCCAATTTGAGATATTAATACATGAATGTATCGTGAGGTGTTTTATTATATTCCATAAGCGTACTTGATGATTGTGAATTTCACATTAGTTAAACAAAAATCTCACTATGAATTTAAAACTTAAATGATGTACATATAATACTAAAATGATTGCTTTAACTTGCCCTGCTGAACCATAAATGTCAGCACAGTATATTGAATTCATGACACCACTTGTTTACCAAAATTCACATGAAACTTATTTCTTTGGGGATGTTTGTGCTGGGATAACTCCATGTAATATTTCCATAGGAGGTAAGATCGTACTTCTTCAACTCTCTGCCCCATGCAAACTAGATGAATGGTAACACAATAGTGATAATGATAGAGACACATGTTTTTGGCACAACCTATTATGATTTCTGTGAAGGCTAGCATGGAGATAAAGGAAAACAACCCACAATGTCAAGTTCAGAGTTGATCTTTGTCTGTAAATCAAACTATACACTCTTACAAAAAATCTCTACATATATCATTACTTCATATTTTCTCCTGTTCATTATGCTACCTGTAAATGATTTCTGCTTCCCTTTTTATACTGAAGATTCAGTACAACAAAAGAAGTATTTTTTTAATAGACAGTTGTGATCAATTCATTTGTCATCAAAACAAGTGATAGTACTACTCTGTGTACTGTGTGAAGTTTATTGTATATGACTTGTGTCCCTTTATTTTCAGAACTTTTTTGTATCTGGTCTTTGTGCTTGTTCTTGGTTCGACATGTGAACGTGAAACACTTCTAACTGACTTCATGATAGCTGCTACAGTGTCTGCAGTTCGTAAGTACCATAGGTTCATATGTTTCACCTTGTTACAAGAACATAGCAGTTGAGGGAGTAGCACTCCAGCTTCGTGTTTGGGAAGTCCCAGGTTCAGATATCAGCTGAGAGACAGGTTGTCCTCACTGACATTTGTCATGGTTCCTGTCCATCAGGCAAATTTTTAATAGTGGCTCAAAATAGGCCACAACCTCTTCCTTCAATATTTGCTTATTTTCCTGTCATTTGACACTGTACGTATATGGTCTGAGCTACACAACATGTGTCTAACTTAACTGTATATTGATAAGTAGAGCAGGCTGTCTCATGTGTTCTGTAGATTTGACTTTCAGTTTTTCAAGAAACATCATGACCCATAAGTCAGTCAAGTAGTTAGTGAAATGTACAGTAAAATATATTGTAAATTTCTTTATTATTTACTGAATTTACAAAAATTGCACAAAGTGAGAGCTGGAGTAACTGAATTAGAAACAGTGGGCGCAGGCCAGTCATCCCAGTGTTAACACATTTAAACTTGAACGTACTTGTCTTTGGTTAACTGAATTTGGGTCACTCTGTGGGTGTGTTATATTTAACTGAATACTAGATAACCTACTACATGTTGCCATAAAGTAGTTAGTACTTCTGTTCTGTATTTTGGAGGTCTGAGTTTCAAGACCTGTGACACAGTCCAGCTCATCCAGCTTCCTTTTGTATACTTGAGAGTTATTTCTTGCAGTTCTCCTCCTGATGTATTTAGTCACATCAAGAATGCTCAAGTAATTGAAAATTATGTAATTTTGCACTATTTACTTTTAATGATGATTGATATGTTTTTGGTTTTGGTATTTCCTTACACAGCTGTCCATAGTTCTGTTTCATCCTCGCTTCTTACACAGGTGCACATATCTTCCTCAGCACCATGTTCTCAAATGCATTCAGCCTGTGCCTTTCCCTAAACATGAGCAGCACACTGGAAACAACGAACAAAATTATAGTTTTTTGTATTTTAATATTTAAATCTTTAGATGGCAGACAGAAAAACAATATATTTGAACTGAATGATAGCAAGCATTCCCCGTATATGACCTCCTCTGAGTTTTTTGAGAAAAAACAAAGTTAATATTGGATGTGTCAGTTCTTGTATGTAAATCATTGATGACCCATGGTTGTGGTATAGTGAAGGGGGCAAAAGGTACTTCTAGTATTAGTGTATATATGACAGAAGTTGCCCGCTACTGATGCACTGTCAAACTACATTTAAATGTGACTAAGGTGCTGTGAAGGCAGACTAATTTGTTTTGTATGGAATTTGTGTTATACCTCCATTCTACAGCATAAGTTGAGATGGGTGAAGAGGGCCTGCCTCTGTAGCATGTTAATGAGTGAAGCCAAGTTCACATCTGTGTATCTGCCAGCAACCTAATCATTTGGATCTAGTATTTTCAAATCTGAATTGTGAGGTACAGGAAGTGCCTATGTAAATAGTAAGGAAGGAATATGGGGTATAAAGAATGCATAATTGAGGCACAGACATAAGACATGAAATGCAACACATTAGGCAGAAGCACTGAGTGGAGTGACACTTGGTTTCATGCATGCAGTTGCAAAATGGTCTTTGGGGGGGGGATTATTATTTGTAAATGTCGAAGTTGATACTAATACTCATATGTTGAAAATTGTTTATGTATTCATTGCTGTAGAGGGAGGGGGGAAGTATTTTATTATTAACTGTTACTGTGTGTGTGTGTGTGTGTGTGGGAGAGAGAGAGAGGGAGGGAGGGGGGAGTATTCTATTATTAACTGTTACTGTGTGTGTGTGTGAGAGAGAGAGAGTGGAAATATTTTATTATTAACTGTTATTATGTGTGTGTGTATGTATTATTTTACATACAGTTTGTAGTGGTATGTTTCGTACTTTGCCATAAAAGTGATAAATTCATAATTTAACTTGCTGTATTACCATACTCTACAGCTAGGTTAGGTAGGAGAAGGAGAAGTATGAAAGAGGTCAATGAAGGGGATTGATGGATGAAGATATGTGTATTCAATTTCAGGAGGTATTTTCAGCTAGTGTTATATGGTACTCTGAAGTCTGTGAATGGCACTGTTCTTACAGCCTGTATGTCCATGTACAGGTTTCCTTCTCCTGGCTGGCCTGTATGTGTCCTCGATGTCCAGCTGTCTGGCTGCAATGTACGGCACTCCACGTGTCCTGCAATCCATTGCCAATGAGAATGTGATTCCATTTATTCAGATTCTAGGCAGAGGGGTGAGTTAACACAAGGCCCAGAGTTAATGTTCCATACATTTTGTTTATATAAACTGCACCAGCCTATCAGAATTCCAGTATAATCTGGAAGGGCAAACCTTACTTCAGTACTGTGTTACTTAATTGTAAATGTTATCCAGTATGGTGCTTGTTTTAAGTGTGGTGTATGGAAAGTTTTAATGCATCAATTAAAGAACTGAAGAGTATTGTAAAATTATATAGTGTAAACTTAATGCCCTGTTCACTTTGAAATGGTCTATGGGAGTAAGCTTGGAAAATTAGGACTATGTACGTATTCTTTATAATAAGCAAGTCTTAAATTTACCTGCAACTCTTCTCTGTTGCTTGGTACTTCATCAAAGTGGCTGGAATTTTGAAGCATATTTTACATGAATAAATATTGAATATTACGGATTCAGTGTCTGCTGTTGTTACAAGCAATAGAAGAAAGTTAATATTGATGTAACCCATTTAGTATGTGTTTCATTGTCATGTTATAATGGTGCAGTGTACTAAAAAAGTAACACAGATTTGATATCAATTGAGTCTACGTGCAGTCAAGATTCTCTCTCACTCTTTTATTTGTTTGTTTTCTTGTTGCTTTCTTTTTTCTGTTCTTCTTTCTTCTGAATGAGGAGTATTGATATGTTTGTAAGTTGATTTAGTCTACATATTTTGAAATATGTGCATTTTGTCCATTTTGTTTAACTCTTTCCAAAACTGCAAGACTTTTTTAAGATTTTAAAGAAAGCAAGGCATTGTGTTTTTGTGTTTCTGTTTTATATCTAATATTATGTTTGTTGGCCTGATAATGACCTAAATAATCGAAAAAAGTCACTTTATTAAACACTTAAAAAACTTAGTTGCATTGACTGCTTCTATGTAACTATTGAAAGACTTGCTCATAAAATATGTTGGACATAAAACATGTATTTCCAGCTTAATGTCTCATTTTATACAATTTCTTTTTGCATGATTTTGCTTTAATGCAACTTGAAAATGTACATCACTTTCCAAATTTATGCAGTAATTTTTGGTTTAACGCAATTTGGCATAGATGATCCATGGCTGCACTTGCCTTCTATAGGAGGCTAGCAGAAAGTGACATCACTGTCACAATGTCAGTCATGTGTAGGGATTGATAATGTTGGCAGTTTAATCATATGTTTCACATAGTTTCCTCTTCAGCATCATTGGCTTTTTGTAGCAACATGAGTGAGAAACGTTGATATATGTCATCTATTGGAATCCAAATTAAAACTAGCAAAATGTAATCATTATTGAAGAGAAATTAGATGTTATAAGACAGCTTGAAAAAAGTGAATGAGTTGTTGATGCAGGCTGTAAAGTTAGACTTGCTCATAAAAGTGTAAATACAATTCGTGATAATGCTGATAGGTTTTAAAGAAATTGCTAAGTCGGGAACTAAAGTGAGTGCTAAAAGATCTTATTCAAGGAGTTCAATATAGAACATATGGAAAAAATGTTGAGTACTTGGATAGAGGATCAGAATCAAGACCACGTGCCTGTAAGCATGCTTTTGGTTCAAGCCAAGGCTCATTCTAATTATGAGGATCTGTTAGAAGTGTGATGATAATGTTAAACCATTCAATGCATGTACAGTTTGGTTTAGTAGGCTCACGAAGCGATATCATTTTTGTATCGTTACAATAACTGGGGAAGCTGCTTCTGTTGACACCATGACTGTCATACACCATATAGGATGAGGCTGTCAGTCCCCTAACCCCCAGGATATACATTGTTTTAAATGGAAATATTTTGTTCGATTTGCATGATGTTTTTCAGGAACGTACCCCTGGTGTAAAACGAGACCTGTGTGTGTATTCTCTGCATTAGTTGATTACTGACAAGGCTCCAACAAAATTTACTTGTGGTCAGTTTGCATATATCATAATTGCATGTATGATATCTTACATGTTTTGGCCCTTTCTAGCCTGCAATCATGGGAAAACCAAACACGAGGAAAAATGTATAAAAACACTATGTGTGTAACAACATTAGAATATGCAGCTGTTGTGTGTATAAAGCATAGTAGCAAGGTAAATATATACAGTATAAATATTGATTAAAACTTGGACAATGAAAATTTAGTGTTGACAAGAGTGTGTACAGTTGTCGTAATTTGTATATGCATAACAATTTGCAATATAATATTAAATTTACATTCAAACAGCTGTCCTTTTGTCATGGAAATGTAATATTGTATTGCATCTTCCTGTGCATATAGAAATTAAGACAATTGAACATACTCTTGTTAATGGTAATTCCACTTATACAAATTTTAATCTGTATTCATATTGTGTATATTTAGCTTGCTGCTGTGTTTTATACACACCCACCCTTACTGAATTTTCAAATGATATTACACAGTAGGGTTTTATACATTTTTTTCTCTTTTCTTTGGTTTCTCCATGACAATGGCCAAGAGAGGGCTGCAACATGTGATGATGATGATGATGATGATGATGATGAGGAGGAGGAGGAGGAGCAAACTGACGACAAGTGTATTTTGTTGGACCTTTGTTAGTAATTGCTAGTAAAGTGTTCCAGTCTTCCATACAGCTTGTTGTGTGAAGGACAATTTTTGCCACAGTAAATCTGTACGAAGTGACACTGAAGATGCATACAAAAATGAATCTAGATCTTCATATAAAGTGGTCATTAAAAAGACGGGCAGTGTACATATAGCGTGACATTGAGGCATTTTCTTTCAACCTTTTTTGCAGTGGAAAAGCGATACGTATTACATATTGTGAGTGTGTGTTTGTAGCTTTAGTTATCCAGCATGCAATGTGCATGTGCCATATTGTCATTAGTGGCCTACCTCGCTCTACAGTGTTTTTGCACTTTATCTCATAAATGGCATGATTTTAAAAAAAGTTATTGCATGCAATAATGTGTGTTTTGATATTCTCTACAATGTTTTTCTGAACATTTCTCATTCTTAGAAGAATTGAGCTAGATATGATAAAAAATGTCTCAGTGGTCTTCAAGTAAAGTACCCATTATTTTTGTCCTATTGTTATGAAACTTAAATTTTCTCAGCAGTTTTTGAAAAAATACTCAAGTATCAAATTTCATGAAACTCTGTCCAGTGGGAGCTGAGTTGTACCATACAGACAGGCTGACGGACAGACATGATGAAGCTAATAGTTGCTTTTCGAAACGTTGCAAACATGCCTAACAATGGCCCAAGTGAAAGTTATGGTTTTTTTTTTTTTTGTAAAATTCTCTATTATTTTTATAGTTTTTAAACACACCTGGACAGACATGTACTGTGGGGATGCAGATGCATGTAGAAGTCTGAAAAATATTGACATGTTATAAACAGAGGGAAAATTGATAGAAAATTAGCGCTGCTTAAGCATGGGTATTTTCCGAAAGAGTCTCGATGCTTTTTGTTCCGCCTGAAACTCTTGGAAGACTTGGACATTCTTAGAATAATTTGGATCAGTTCATAGAACTTTGTTCCGTTTTATCACCATAGTACAAGGTGAACACACAAAATGTTGACCCTTTTTATTGTAATATTGCCCAATATGTATGAGGCATGGGAATGAAAATTAACCTTTTTTTTTTTTTGGTAGGTTTATCATCAAGTTTATGTGACCCACCTTTTACATTTTTATAGATGTTCAATGAGTGAACTGTGAGCAGCCTGTCATATGTCATACCTGTATTGAAGTTCAATCCACATATTTATATGCATGGCAGTTTTACATGTGGCTGCGGCAGTGGTGACCCCCTTGGAAAGTGGTGGTTGGTGGTTGGACATTAACAGTGTTGTATAGGTGAATGATGTAAGCCTAGAGGATTGACATGGCTGGGTGTTAGTGCCCCCTGCATTCTGTTTCTGTATAAGCTTTTGATCCTGGATGTTCACTTGAATTGAAGCTGCAGTGGCTGGAGTAGAATGTCATTAGGACCTTCTTCTTCCAAGATGGGCGTGGAAAACTCCACCAACATGAGTCTGTATATCACAAAACCAGTCTGGCACAAAGAAGATTGAACATTTTTCTTGTTAGCGTACAACGCACAAGACATTGAACTTGGGACTGTCCTTTGCGTGTTCAGTTGCTGAATGCCGAATTATTATATTGTTGGTCAATAATCCTGGAGGGATGGAAAGTGGCTTTGTCTCTGAACACAGTTTTATCAGCATCTTATTCTGAAAGAACATCACAGGTTAACTACATAGCAAACTTTTTTAAATGATTCATGACTATGCACTGATGATTCATTATGAGAAATGTGACTAACAGTAATGCAAATTTATTTTGTTACAAACAATATAGCCCCATACATGTTTCTGCTACACAATTCAGCACAAACAATATTATCATTATTTTATATTTTAACATACATTTTAAACTTTTATTTAAAACTTAACATTTTATATTTGTAAGTTGAATTATTTTGATGTGGTATGTAATATAGCCTTAAAGAACCTCCCTGAAGATGGGCAAAATAGGTGTCTGAAACATGTAGGCAGCTACGCTGTTTATAATACAATAAATTTACATTCTGTATATACACTTGTTGGTCGTATTTCTCATAATGTAGTGGACTTGTTTGTTTTACGGCTTTTAACATATTTTAAAACTTTGTATTTGCAACTTTTAAATATCATTTGAAGGTTAACTTCAGTGCAGCTTTCACCCACAAATGTCATGAAAGGCAGCAGGACAATACATGTGCAATATTTCAGCAGGGCACCCTGTGCCTAAGGGCCACGCTGTGTGGACATAGGTGCAAGTCTTGACCTGGGCAATAGGTTGTGATTATTTGGCAGCTTCATGACATGGTCCATTTTACTGCTTGGGAAAACTTCTGTAGTCCCATAGGTTAGAAGGCTAGGTTGGTCTCAGACAGTCTGGACATGGTGGCAAGGTGAAGAATCTACTGCTACCAAGAATGAAATCCTAGTTTTCAATTTGATAGCCAGTCACTGTGCTGACTGACCTATCTCAGTAGTATTAAATACTTTGACTGCATACTCCTAATTTGTTTCTGTTATTTTTTGTTTCAGCGTGGACCTAATAAGGTTCCTGTATATGCTATGGCTGTAGTGGCAATAGTGACACTAACGTTCATTCTTTTGGGCCAGATAAACACCCTGGCTCCAGTTGTGACCATGCCATTTCTGCTTACATATGCTGCTATAGATTATTCATACTTTGCATTGGCACAAACATTTGATATTCAGCTGAGAAGAGAGGAACGATTTAGAGCACAGGATTTCCAGAGCCCAACGTTCAACACAAATCCTCATGAAGGTTACGGAGCTATGGAGTATAGGCACTCTGAGGCAGTGGACAAATTTGGCAGTGACCTCGACAAGCTTTTTCCTGAGAGAACTCATCATAAGAAACAAAGTGTAAGTTTGTTTATTGGTGCAGTATAATGTGATACTCCTGTAGAAATTGAATTTTATTCCATGTTTCAGTGAATCTACTTTGATATTATTTGAAGGGTTCATGGAACATATTTGTGTGATCATCAAGTGCCCACTGATGAACAGTGAATTTTTTCATCTTCTAGCATTATTTTTACACTGATGAATGGACAGAAAGTCCCTGGACTCTTCTGTTATTTCACAATTTTTACATTTGACCTCTTTTCATCTCTTCCATGTCATCTTGATTTTTTCCTTTGCCTGGCTGAACTGTCTTGTTCTGGTTCTTCTTGTAGGGTACCCATCTTTGGATGTTAATTCTAATGCTGTTCTTGGTGTCTATGTTCTGTCCATCTTTTTTACATGGCAAAAATGTTATACCAGTTTGTCTTCTAAATCTTTTAAGAAATTCTGAATTCCAGCATCAGTTGTATAACATTGAACTACATGTGGTACAAATGTATAAGATACGCAGTAAATGATTTGTGGTAAGAATTTGTAACTCATAATGATAACTAACTCCTTGGTGCAGTGTTTTCTGAACGCATGATATCTGTTAACTCTTTGAGATATTTCTTGTTGTTCCTAGTTTCAGCATCACCATTGAAGTATTTACCATGACTTTTTTTTTCCCCCTCCAGGTGATTCCATGTACACAGAATCAGAAATTGGCAATTAGCAGTTTGATGATCTATTTTTGTGTACAATTTTTACCACCATAAACTTGCAATGCCTCATATTGGTATGACATAATTATCTCATACTGCTTCAGCAATTTGTAGTTTGTGGCTGGTGACACAAAATGCATAGGAAACAATATACTGCATATGCTAGTAATCCACACTACTTTGTAAACTGTATAATGTATGTCTTAAATGGGAATTATTACTCTACATTTAATCCAGTATTTGATGATGTTTGTTTTGTTTTACTGCTGTGGCCATTTGGCTTGACTTCTAAAGATGTCTGGTTTGGGTTTCAATCAGGACATGATTATACTCAGTTCCCCAACTTCTTTACACAAATTTCTCCATTTCATCCTTTACTCTCATCCTCTTGTTTGGTGCTGTGTGGTCTTCAAATAGTGATCGTTTTGTTACAAAACAAAATGGTGTGAAATATCTCACATTACGTGAAGGTTTGATGGTTTGGGGATAAGATCCTGAACAGGTTGAAACCTTTACCTTTGGCAAATATAAAATTTTGGGTGGGTGAAAAATACTGGGTTCCTTCTGTAGTTTGAAACTGATACTAAGCTGTAGGTTGTCTATGCGAACAGCTGTTCTCAAGGTCATCTAGTCAGTGGGGTAGCAGGATGTGCTATGTGGGTGTTTCCACCTCGGAAATAGATTGTATTTTCTTGTGTAGGTGGGTAGAGGCCAGATTTCAACACAGTTATAGCAGGCCATGAGAAGACATTGCAGCTGCATAGGCAGTCCAGCAGTTATTTATGCTAAGCTGCACCCCAAGATCATCAAACTTCTCACCTGCACTACAGGGGAGGCAAATTAGGAATAAATCATGTCTGTGAGACAGGAATAGTGTGTTCAGAACAGTGTAGTATACATGTGTATGGTTACCATGCCATCATGGCTACATACACTCTGCCTGCTTGTGACATGGACATGATAATTTTTCTGAGGGCACTTTGTAACAGCAACACACACACATTCCAGTGTAACAGTCACCTGGCTTACACACGTGGTTCAATCTTCATAGTGCATGGTTTAGGCTGTTGCATTTGGTCTGACTAATGATCGGTTTTGGTCTTTTCACCACATTTTGGATCTTCCTATTCATATATTCTGTCTTCTTTCAGATTATAGTATAGAAGTGCATATAGTACACAGTCCAAATCTGTTCTTAATACATGATGGCACCAGTCTGATTACATTCGTAATAGTAAGCTTTTGTCTGGAGTCATCATTGAATGTATGATCATTCTAATGATCATAATAATTTTATTTATGAGATCTGTTTGTTATGTCAGTAATGTCAAGTTTCAAATCTGTGCAGCAAAATAGGAAGATCCATCACTTTATAAAACCTATGACTGTCCATCCATACACTTTGTAATATAGTTTGTATAATTGTGTGTAATATGGGTGTGAAATTTTGTAACTGATTTCCTGTATTGATTGTTTTGGGTAAATTATGAATCTGAAGCCACTTAAAGGATTTACTGGCTTAGAATATGTGTATGACAAACAAAAATAAGTAAAATGCTATTTGTTGTGACATAAATGCAGGCAAGAGCATTGTAATCATATTCTGAAATATGTGAACTTTATAGAGCATGTACTTTTCTTCTTTAACAATTTTCTGTCTCTTTTGTCTTGGTAGGGAACACACAGCTCTGGAACATCTAGCCTTGTATCATCGCCAGATGAACATTCAAGTATACGGAGTGGGGAAGAAGATGGTGTGAAGAGTCAGCAATTAAGAGACACACATATACACTCTAAGCCAAATAACTGGTATTCTGGGTTGTGCAACCGTTGGCTTTCTCTTGTTGGGGTAAGAAGAAAATTGCAGTCCAGTTCCATGTATGTGTTATGTGTATATGAAAACCTGGTAATATTATCAGTGGTGAATCCTGTTCCAGAGATCAGGTCTAGTAGAGTGCTACACAGAGGCATTGTGTACCCTTTGGCTAGACCTGACTTGTGGATCACATTTTGCTACTTAATGTTATGAATCTCACTGAATTCCACATTCTAGTGAATATCTTTATATTTTTGAAGTCCTGGTTTCTAATCTCACCCCAGAGGTCAGTTATTCTACTTAGGCAATGGCTGCTTCCCTTTCTGTTCTTGCATAATCATTATTAAGTAATCACTGTGTCATTTGACACTACATGTTCTGACTATAGACATAATTATTAAATAAACTATATATATGTAAATAACTTTATGTAAGTTATGCTTTGATTATTAGACTGTAAGTTGCATCAGTATCATGGAAATTCCCAGCTTCCAATGGTGGATATTAAGAAAGCTTTTTTATTAATTATCAATATAAAAATATTAATTTTAGTTGTGAGAAGAGGAGCCAGAGTAGCATAGTCTGTATAGTGACTAGGCTATGGGCTGGACGGTTCTGGTTTTGAATCCCGGTAAGTACAAGAGATTTTTTTTCACATCTCCAAAATGTCTGGACTGGCTCTCAGGCATAACCAGCCTCCTATTCAGTGGGGTACCAGGGTTCTTTCCAGTGGTAAAGTGGCCAGGGTATGAAATTAATCACTCACCTCCATCTGGTGCTGAGGTTAAGAATAAGTGGTGCTATATCTCTCCCCCATCTATGTCTTCATGGCGTGGGCAAGGAAAACTTTAACTTATTACCTTTTTAGGGTTGTGTGGTCCTCTTCTGTTGCCTCACATTGGCTGCAGAAGTGCTCTATTTTCTGGCAGTTCTTATTCTGTTCCACTATACCTGAGAAAAGTAAGGTTCCCTCTAATTAATTAAGTACCACAGCAAGAATGATGTACTGGGGTATGGAAGTAGAGCTGTAATCTTAAAATTTTGCATTTGATGGGGGTGTGTGAGCTGCGTTGCATGCCCCATTCATGCATTTGGCATTATTTTCAGATTGTATGAATGGATGGCTCTAAGTGTCGGAATGTTTGTGGAAGTAGTTTGTTTAATCAACAAAATGTTTTTGGGGACAAGTTGATTTTCATCATAGATGTGTGTCTTCTCTTATACTGGATTTAGTTAGGAAACAAGGATGGTAAAGCCACCATTTAAATTTTCTTTGGGAAACTGCAGATTTGACACTAAACTGAGGAAAATCTGAAATGGAGAAAATTTACCCTAGGTTAATGACTTGGGATAATTAAAATTAAAACCACAAATTAATGAACATTAAATAGCGGTTCCACTGTACCTGTATTTAAAAACGGTTCTCCTTGCCTGCTTGTAACATATTCATGTTTCTTGAAGGTATTCATAACAGTGTAATATAATTACTAGAAGATGTTTGCAACATGATAACCATCATGTTTTCTGCCATTTCAGAGTTGATGGAATTTGTCAAAATGTTTAATGTGACCACACATGGTATACATATTAGTGATAGGGTTCTCCTCTTTATGGAATCACTTACCTGTAATACCTTATATATGTAGGAAACAATTTATATTCTGCAAGACCACTTTTCATTAAATTTTTGTTTTAAAATTTGCTTTCACATTAAACAGTTACTGTGTATTACTAGTTATTTTAGATTGGTTCTCAGGACCAATGGATGGGAAGTTGTAGTTGTTGTAGAGACTGAACTACAGGCTGGACGATCTGGAGTTTGAACCCTGACAGGGGCAAGATATTTTTCTCTTATCCAAAACATCCAGACTGGCTCTACTGTTCACCCAGCCTCCTTTTGAATGGGTATTCATAGTTTCATTCCTAGATGTAAAGTGGCCAGGGCATGAAGTTGACCACTCACCTCCATCTAGTGCCAAGTTTCAGAATGTGTGGGTTTGTACCTGTACTTTCCCTGCATGTTTTCGTAGAGTGCAGAGGGCAATTATACCTTTACTTTTTTCTTGGGTTAAGGGGAATTTTTCAGTAAGGAGAGTTTAGGCATGTTTCATTGTATACTAATAAGGGGGATATAACTGTTTTTGATATCCCTCATGCAAATGGTTTCTCACCAATTCTGTTGAGAGTAAACGTGGAATTAATGTGTTCTGTGTTTAGGCCATTGTGAAGCTGCTCATCATGTTCTTGGTTCACTGGCTGTATGCCCTAGTTAATATTGCGGTGATATTTGTGGTGTGGTTTTACGTGGGACATGCAAATCCTGCTGTGAAGCCTGGTATAGCCTCAGAATTTCGGTTTTTCACTTGGCTGAAAAATGGCCTTCTCCGTCTAATGGGGTAAGTACATAAATGGCTCAGTCAGAGTCAAGCTGTCTCATGATTTTGTTGTAATATTAGGACATAATGTTCCATTTTCACACAATTTGATCTGGGTCTCACATTCTCAGGTGCATATCAGAACAGGGATGTTTGAAATGCTTGAATGCAAATTAGAATAAGAAGATACAATTTTAGGTACCAGCATCTCGTTGTGTTTATCAAATCAGTGTCAATTATGGGGTTCAAATAACAGAACACTCTGAGTATTATATATTACATTTTGCTACAATGTGTTTTGGCCACCTTATGTAGCCATCATCAGGTAGTCTTACACATAAAAGGGTAGTGTGTTTTAAAGGAAGAGACCTCCCCTTAACAAACATTGAATATACTATTTTAGTCACTTAGATATCATTCCAGATAGTGAATAATAATAATTGTGAAATAGCAGTTAAAATTAATTAATATCAGAATATGCTGCTGATGTCCTGAGGTTTGCTCATAAGTGTTGCATGTTGTTCTAACAGCGTATGCTGTTTACATTCACAACAACAAGTGTAGTTGTGCTTTGTCCAGGCTCCCACATATGACTTATGAGACAGGAAATGCACTGTGATGGTACAGTATTTCTTTTTCAGCACACTCATTGAGAATATAGATTTTTCTCTTTCTTAGTATGGTCTCAGATGTACTTTTTATTTTTTGGCTAATTTCAATCACTTGTTACTGATTACATTACCATAAAATATAGAAAATTGCTTGAGTACTACTAAATATTGCTTGGCTTGGAAATAAGCCAGCTGCAGAATCACTAGGGCTGACTGTTGGCACTAAATGCGAAAGAGTGGATGATTGTAGGTTTGTGAAAGTGAAATGATTGGGAAAGATGCAGTTAGGGTCAGTCATGGCATTCAACCAAGTTGATTCATTGATGCGCTAGCAGGGATTTAAACCTCCCAAGTGCAAGCCAGATATCTCACTGTTTAATCCTTCCTTCTGTGTCGGAAATCTAACCGGTATTCAAAATTAGCAATCATGCAGTTTCAAGTCAGGTCAGTGAAAGAATGTACACAGATTCTCCCCCCCGTCCATCTGCATAGCAGCTATTTCCACTCCGTGTCCCTTCCACCACAGCCACCAAGTGCTATGTTATTCTGGTATGGTTTTATATAACTTTCTGCTGACAGATTGCATTATTTAATTTTGTTAAAGTAAATTAATTGTAGTATTTATATTTCACATATTTTATTACAGTCAGTGACAGTGAGGCTGGTTTTTTAGAGGGGGGGGATATAGTGTAGGGGAGCTGGAAGCATGCTTGAACACCCCACCCCCTTCACTACCCATATTTTATTATTTTCCTGGCCCAAGTGTTTGTCCATAAATCCTGACACAATCTTGACATGTGTGAACATCTGCATCTGTTTCCCAGTTAATAAAAACCATTAGCAATGTTTTAAAAGCAACTGTGATTTTGAGGTATATGGTTTAATTCACAGCATGCACACACACACACACACACACACACACACACACACACACACACACACACACACACACACACACACACAAATTTTGAATCTCTGTGTACTCTGGTATGCAGTATTTTTTTTTTTATTTTGCTCTCTGCATCATTCCAATTTTTCTGCAGCCCAAGCTATTTTTCCCTCTTGTTTGTTTGTTAAATGTTCTGTATAATCATGTTATCAGTGTACAGTTTAGTCATGTTTTCATGGGTGTTGTACTTCATGATCACTGCTGTCAAAAGAACAAAGTCAAATCCAGCTGCCACATTAATTATCGTATGCTTACATGGACAGGTAAACTTGTCCATTAGCATATGAGTCATAACATGAAGGTGTATGGGGTTGTGGAGGGGAAGCTTCATGTATTCAAAACTTCAGCACCAGATGGAGGTATGATCAGCTTCATGCTCCAGGTGCTTTTATATGTCTGTCCAAGAGTAATCTTGATGGAGTGTTGAAGAGAAAAAACTGTACCTCTGGCAGGAATTGATCCCTAATTCAACAGGCCATACCCAGTCACAAGGTAACTGTTCTGGCTCCATTTCTATGCTCATGTCATCAACTTTTCTGCTTCCATTTCTAGAACAAAGGTTTTGGGTGTCTTCCGTGTTTCCAGAAACTTGGTTTTGTGTCTTATCATGTATATGATGTCTTGTGCTCAGGTGTAACCTAACTTGTGTTGCAGTAAACGTGTCCAAGATTATGAGCAGATTGTTGTGACACCTATCCATCCAGGGGTGGAAGTAACTTCAGCTCAAATGAATGAAGAAAATCAAGATTTCGCTTCCAGGCGACGCTACCATCAGTCGTCTACAGTTCAGGGTCACTTTGTTAAAGTGGATGAAGACTAGAAACTGTGAGTAATGAGGAACATAGTAACTGCCGTCCTACAGTGTTGTTCCATGAAATTTGTTTTCCAACTTTCCACTCTGTATCACATGTTGTCTTCTTTGTAGGTATTGAACAAGATGGAATGAACTCAGTTGAAGTCAACAAAAATTTCAAGATTGAGTAGGTGGAACCAATGTTAAGTGGGTGCAGTATGAACTCAGTTGAAGTTAACAAAAATTTCAAGATTGAGAAGGTGGAACCAATGTTAAGTGGGTGCATTTTCACCACAGTTTGTGGATAGTGGAGGCAGTCACCCAATAGGAGGGTGTTTCTGAAAGAACTGAGTAAGGAGATATGGAGAGCCAATGTGAGGTATTCATCCAGCTAGGAGGTTGAGCCGCTGGCTAAAAACTCTTATTAAATGTGCTAGCTAGTTATAAAATGTTACACAGAGCACTTATCTGGGCAAGCTGTTATGCGTACAGTGACAAACTGTGTGTTCTCTAAGAGACCACGTTCTTGAGAAGCTGACCAATGTTAGTTTCTCAGTTAGATGTTTGTTAATTAAAGGTGAGGCCAGTGTGAAATGAAACATTTTGAGAAAATCATGATATAAACTGAAAGTCTGTAAGTTTAGTTACAGTTTCCAACATGTAAATAAGGATGACAAGTGTTTCCAATGCTCTGTTTAGAGATAATATTAGCATAGTTGTTATTGTTATTGTTATCACTGTTACCATTACTTTCATCTTGCCTCCTGTTCCCTCTTTTCTTTCTTTTTTCTTTTCTCTTTTACTTTGTTTCTTCTTTTCCTTTTTTCTTTCCTTTTTTTCTCCTACTTCATCTTGTTTTGAGGATGGGGTTTTCTGATTTCCACAGTTTTCCCTCTCATACTCCATAACTGTTAGTCATAGAAGTCTCCAAGAATTTATTTTTTCCATATTTCAGATGAAACTTTTTTCTCAAGTTTAATGACCTAGCTCTTTCCTTAAAGTTTTCTCTGTATTTAATTAAGCACTGCACCAGATAATTGAGTAGCAGAGTAGAGGATTAGTTCCATACATTCTTAATCTCAGCAGTAGATGGAATTGTGTGGTGGGCCACCTGATCCATTTACTAGAAGGGTGGATGGGCTCGTCACCAATCTGGACACTTCCAGGAAGAGAAAAAAAGTCTCTTGCTGCTGCCAGGAAGACAAATAACATAGGTGCTAGACAAGGTCCAAGAAATGGCTGATTATGATTTACTGCTATTAGAAACATACACAAACTAAATTTAAGTGTCTGGGCTAGGCAGGAACTGTGACATACTCATTCTATGCCACCATTGTTCAAGTAACTGAAGTTTTGTTCCCACCATGGTTGCACAGTCACTCCTGTTCATGCACAGGGAGAGGACTGAATACCTGTCTACTTGTCTGTCTAGATGGGGCTATGACCTACAGCTCTTGGTCTGTGTATCAGTTACGGGAAAGGTTAATGGATTGTGTTACAACTCAAATGAGAACATATTCTGCTCTATATATGAATCTGCTTTACAGTATTCACATACTTAACAACAGATGTTTCTGTCTTCCTCTCTGTTACTCTTTGCCACTTTAGGTCATTTCTGCTATTCTCCTTAAAAATGAAACTTAAACCTGTACTCATGCTGTCTACTCAACCAGTGATGGCTTTTTAATTACATTTGTACTGGACTGTGGATTCTGATTCACTATGTACATGAAACACCAAAGGTAGCTTCCACATATGACAACTACAAGGCAGTCTATTGCCTGGCACCTGTCAGTCCCCATGTGTCATGTTGCTCAAACTTTCACCATTGTCTAGGTGTAACTTTATCATCTTATGAACACCCAATATCACCTTTTGAACACCCAGTCAGTTATCTGTCCTGTCAGATGTGCACTGTCCAAAATGTCTAAATCAGACTCAGGATGAATCCACTCTTCCTCAAGTAAAACAATATTGAAGTCTGTGTGGTACTGCTGTGTAGGCTGTCCTAATTTCATAATGTACTAACACTTATAGTCTTATATATGCAGAGTGTTTCAGGTGAAATCTGCCATGCCTGGGAGAACCTACCATAGGTTAAATTGCATCGATTTAGCCAATAACACCTATATCCAAAGTTGAACAGTTATGGAGATATTGATGCAAGAGAAATGTCTTCTTGTGGTTCCATGTACTGTCCGTGTTTAGTGTGATGCAAGTCCATCCTTGAGCTGATACCTAAGCCAAGCAAAGCCATGTGGCAGTGTGTGTGCGTCATGCACTAAGAAACCTAAGGACAATTTTTATGCAATTATTCTGAGTTTTTCTTAATTAATCACAGTTCTTATATCACTCAGATAGTAATTACATGTTCAGTGCAGGTGTTAACATTACAGGAACTACAAATTCATCCTTATTCTAATATGTATTTGGTAGTAAATGAATGTGTAACAGCTCTCATGCTTTTAAACTTAACTTGCCATTATCTCTATAACCATTCAACTCCAGATATCGGTTTTTTTGGTTATATCGATGTAATTTAACATAAGGAATATCCTCCAGAATTATGGCAGATAATCCCTGAAATACCTTATGTAAGACTGAAGGCCAAATCAAATTTTATGATAACATATATATCAGTCATCACTTGCTGCTTCTAATTCATATATAGTTAAACCTAGATTCACAGTACTCGGAACAATAGGTTGTTGCTGTAGTATGAAAATATGGAAGGCGGTTTGTGTCTTTCTGTATTCTCATACTTGATCCAGTAGTCTACAACACACTTGTTACTAGTCTAGCTGCAGAATATCAATTCTCATATCACTCCAGCTAGCCAGCTTAATTCCTTCAACAGTATTCCTGCAAATTTTCCATAATTTAATGCATGTTTGTGTGTGGTTGATCCTAGAAGAATTCAAGGCTGAGTGTTTCTTATGCTGTGACTTGTCTGTTGGCTCTGCAACAGGTTTTGCATGTAATTCTGGTTCTCATTGACAGGCAGCTGCACGTAACAGAATTAATTGTGTCTGATTTCTGGTTTTGGTAACAATGTATGTCATTTTGAGATTTATCAGATATGTATATTACTTTAAGGTAGCGGCTCCAGGTTCAGAAAACAGAGATTAACGGCCGTGGGGACTCGTTGCGCTAACCACGTGACACCCCTCTATCCGCAAAAGTTGGCACTAACTTCGCCTACCGGCGGCGGCCGCT
>Ga0123357_10000891_pt1 | contig 30469 bp, 23 predicted proteins | sample TergutEmb28metaG_FD_89873 | JGI IMG/M metagenome (GOLD analysis project Ga0123357, IMG submission 89873) | Embiratermes neotenicus P4 segment gut microbial communities from Petit-Saut dam, French Guiana - Emb289 P4 | ecosystem: Host-associated > Arthropoda: Insects > Digestive system > Gut ...
AAAATAAAAACAAAAAGCAAAAAAAAAAAAAAGGCAAAAAAAAAATTAAAAAAATAAATACAAGGCTAAAAAAAAAAAAAAAAAAAAAACTTGGACCAATTCACCAATTAAAAACCACAAAAACAGCCACGAACTCAGACTGATCAGACCACAGACATGACACAAAATTCCAGAACACATGTAGTTAAATTCTTAACACCATTAACACTATCTGTGGGGAAAATTGCAAATCTTCATAGGTTCCAGTAAGTTTATAAATCAAGAAATATAAATGTATTTTGTCAATGTGGATCACAACAGCATGGCAGCATATCTCACCAGAAGTGACTGTGAATGGTTTTAAGAAGTGCTGTACATCCAATGCAATGGATGGAATGGATGATAACATGTTGTGGAATGACAGTGAAGAGATTATTACAATTTCCTAATTAGCAGTGAAATTTACTAACAAAATCTGAATGATTTCTACATTATATATATGGAGTTTCAGTTAGGGATATATAGTACATACATGCTTGTTAAAAAAAAACCACACATACATACACATGTGCAGACACAGGTAAAACATGCTGAAATGACAATTCACTGTCTATTACAATTGAGAAGTTGTGGCTGCCAGCAAAAATATCTAAAACATATACACAGATATTCTCCTATTGTTCTAAATATTTGGAAGATATGTGTATGGGCTCGAAGAGGTTACATTGCTGTTAATGAAGCACATCAGGGAAAGGAATCAACAGGTAAATTGAGACAGTTACAAAATATGAACTTACTGGGGCTGGACAGCTGAATTTTGTCTGATTGATTAGCCAGTCCTCATGAAGGTCATGGAGTTTTTTCAGATAATGAAGTGTTACACGGCTTTCTTCTTTCCTGGCACGTAATTGTGTGCGTTCAAATGCCACTTCAGGATGAGTTTGCAAGTAAACTGAACAGAGCAATATATATAATAAATTCTCATATGCTCTAATTAAAGAAAAAGAATTACATCACACAACTTGGTGATCAAACACAACCACTTCATATTCTTAGACAAAATGTACACACATGAAGATGAGCAATCAATGGGAGCTCCTACTTCTTCTCTGCTAGTATAATTCTTCCTACAATTTTATGAAATTCTGGATAAATACCATATCACTGGATACTTCAGTTACACAAATGTCCTGCTATCACTGTATGATGGTAAGAAAACAGGTAAAAATGAAGTCCTGAATAAATTCAATGGAACAGAAGAGAACTGAAATTTGCATTAAAAAAAAAGAAATGCATTCCAATACGAATTATCCGGGCTTAACAATTTTGTCTAAAGATGGCTTCTTGGGATTCTCAATATTCCATAAACCATGACCATTGACTGTGTCATACCAAAGGACTAACATCAGCATTCTACATATAATTTGACAATGATGAGATTGTTGGTAAACATGTATGTTAATATCCAAAAGAAATCAAGAATAAAGAAGGCGTAAATGTAATCCAGGACATTACCCTTAACAACAAGTTTAGACATCCTGCACTGAGAAAACAAGTCATAAAAATTGGTAAAAAAAAAAACAAACAAAACCAATAAAATAATAAAATGAGGAACAAAGAATGACAAACAGAAAAACAACAAGAAAATAGAAAATGTATTCAAAGTTTATGTGCGTAAGAGACAATGTACATTATGCAGTTTTTCATAAATATGAATGTTAATGTTGCTGACACTACAAACAAGGCCATGAGCAATCATCTTGAGCAAAAAAGGACAATTTGGATCCATATCAGTGTAATGGCTTATATAAACTATAATGTCCAACATGTCCTGCTGATTACATAGCACAAACTGTAGGTCTCTTTCCATCAGATTTAAAGAACACTATAATGCCTTTAAAACAAATTCTGGACAATCAAAATTCACCAATAACATTTTAGAGCATCATCTGTTCATGCCTATGAAAAATATCATGAAGATTGTATCAAAAATATCAAAAAGGAAGGCACTGCTCACACCACATTGAACATCTTGAACACTTCCCACTGGGAGATACTTCCCCATTCTCTATATAGGCCAGATTTCACACCATCAGACTTCCATCCATTCCCCAAAAACAAAAAGCATCTTCATGTTCTGTGCTTCCAAACTAATGAAGATATCAAAGAGGACACGTCACTTCAACATAGAGGCATGGACTATGTGATCTACTGCTATAATGTCAAAAACAGGCTGTTTTTGTGCCTAGATCTTACCCTGTGCTACTTATGGCAAATGGGCTATATTACAAATAACACAATTGGGAACCTTGCTTCTTTACTTCCCCACTATCATATAGACAGTAAATGAGTAGTGAGATTAGCCTTGTAACAGTCACTAGGGTAACAACAACCACCTGTCATATAGAACCAGCAACCAACACAGCTCAGGCAGTAAGAATAACCCATAAGTAAACATCCTCACACCAACCACTTCTGAAGTGTATTTGTTAAATTAAAATATTAACTTACTTTTTATCCTTACAGTTCAGTACTTCATAGGGTTAAACTAAATATTCACTTGCCAGGAAAAAAATCTCATTCTCACCAGATATTTGATTTACCAGTTCTATACTGGACAGTACAGCTGCAGATGCATTATAATATATTCACTAGTACAACATTTACTGTAATTTAATTTAATGTTACCTTAATCCTGGTTTAAACCTTTTTGCCACTTCATATTTTACACAGTTACATGTTATACTGTTTTAACATATTACTATTACAATTACATTGGTGAACAAACACATTAATGTGTCATATCCCCACAGATGTGGAAAAAAGTATACAAACATTTTGATTCACAAAGGGTATCAGGTGGATGGATATATTCTAAATGCATTACATCCAGTGAGTTTGGAACTTTAACATTGTCAGAATTTGAACTAATAACAGATAATTTTAGCTAAAATACAATGTGTGGTCACTGTCTATATCATTAACATAATTTGATATTGTACTTATTAATAACAGCTGTGAAAATTTGATTTTAGATTTATTCATTTGTATTCTAATTATTCTTCGTACGTGGCATCCACTGTGCTGCCATTTATAAATCAAAACACTTTCTTCCATCAACACACCTTTATTAGTAAAACAGTCCTCCTAGTTTACAACAGTGGCTCACATACATGCTTCAGCTTTAAAGTAAAGCCATCCTCAGGTGAAAGTACAAAAACTGTCTTATCATATATCAGTCAAAATGATAGTGCTATCTCACACCTTATGAGTTTTTTGTTTACATTATTCAGCTACAGGGTTGTTGCATTTCATTACATTTTATTAAAATTATGTGAAGTTTAATCTTCTTTAAAAGCTTTTAAAAAGCTTGAAAAACCCTACTTTTATATGCTGTATATATATATATATATATATATATATGCCCCTACTGTTTAATGATGCTCATTAATATCCTTCTTTAATAATGTTGTTCCATCTGACCTTCCATTTTCTATCATTGTTATGTGTGAAGTAGGATCATTTTTATCTTTGAAGTTGATTTTTTTAAATTGTGTTCCTTATTTGGAGGAGAATACTTATGGAACATTAATCTGATATAACCTTTATTGGTGTCATATCTGGTTTTATTTTCTCTCAGATACGTTATGTATGGTGTAGCTCTCTGTTACTCGACATCTGATTTGGTATGCCAGATTTCCATGTTGAATGTGAGTTTTCCAGATGAAGTTTCATTTTACAGCTTCTTGTCTGTTTACATTGACAGGAAGTTGAGATAAGGATGAGAACTTTACCTGCAAAGTGCTAAAACATGTATGAAGATAAAATAATAACGTAAACTGTTTACTGATAAGATGTATTGATGGAAAAAAAGGTTTTTAACTGACTTCTACATACTCATTTTTTACTTCAATTTGTTAAATATTCATAAATACCTATAAGATCTCCATGAGTATCCAAGTGAGATGTGATCCATTTAAACCACTCATCATAAACAATATACTCACAAGCTGGCATCAGTCCTTCCTTGGCTAAATTCTCTACAAAGCAATACCTACAAGGAAAAAGAAAAGGCATGATATTGACAGTGTAGTTTGCATGCATTAGGAAGGCACATGCACAAGATGTACAGCTTGAAGTGAAATCCTCTCAGAGAAACGACAAATTTCCATACAGCTGTACTGTTGCATGGCACCTGATGATAACCCCTATCCTGCAGTAGTGTGTTTTGCATTAAAATACTTTCTGTATAAAATATATGTTTATCTCCTGTGTAAAAGGGCATCACAAGCAATGTAGAACTGCAATGAAATTGAGTTTCATGTCACACACCTTGCATGTGGAGTTTATTACTGATTGGTGTTACCCTCCAGAATATACCAATATTGCTATGGATGGCATTAGTTGCTGCCATGCATCTAGCAAAAGGACAGCTGTGACATTTAGAATCATGTCTAAACAAAGTAAAACCTCTGAGGTTTCGAGTTGGCACACAAAGGCCAATAACAGGGAAGGGCAAAGTTTAAATCCATTATAAACTGTTCATAAGAAAAGTGCATCTAGGTGGTGCCTCCTAACACAAAAGGTATGAAATTTCATGTATTCCAGGACATTGGCATAGATGTATGGTAACTGATTTAAAAATTGATGTGCTCCAGCTCCTAGCATCAGTAGAAGTAATTCATTCCAAGCAACAATGCATAATGTGACTCAAGACTAACTAATGTAAAGTGTGGCAATGATGTAACCAACCAGCAAGATGCAACAACTTTTGTTTATTGATCTTTTTATTGGCCTATTTGAATCTGCTCTACATGTTTCAGGCAACAAACTCACCCATCTTCAGGAGCTCTTTTGACTATACATACAGCTTTGGTACAATGCACCGATATTGCTGCCGACCAGTGACAAGGTTGAGATGGAACTGGTCATTGCTTACACCATTGTTCTAATGATGCACGGTGTCACAAACATTAAAAAAAAAAAAAGTAAAGTGTGGCATCAAAAGTCAACTGAGAGATGAAAATTAAACATTAGTCCAAATTGAATCCGACAACCTAACTGCCTAGGAAAATATATGATCGAAATGATTGTGAAAATCAAGTCTGGAATCAATAACAACTGCCAGAAATATGATGGATTCAGAGTCATAACACATGATCCACATAATTTGTACTCAAAACTGAGCAAGTAAGTTCAGCTTTGAGAAGGAAATAACTCTAGTCTGGTTAGTACTGAGCTGCCTTAAGTCAGAACTGCACCAACCACAAGCAGAATTTATATCAGATTGAAGTTTTAAAAAAATGTAATGAGGTGACATCATTGCACAAAAAACTGGTATCATCACCAATAAGGAAACAACTACACAATATGACAACATTAAACAGGTCGTTAATGAAAATACTGAAAAGCAGTGGTGTCAGAACTGATCCTTGTGGCACCCCAGATAACAATGCATGAGGCAACAACAGGGCTCCAAAGTATTGGACATTTGACATTCTGTTGTTCGAACACCTAAGAAACCATCTTATATAATCAGCAGACAGTCCATAATCATTAAGTTTCCAAAGCAGTGATGCATGTGGAACTGGGTCAAAAGCACTGCTGAAATCAAAATAAATGGTATCAACTTGAAACTGAGGATAAACCAATGGAATAACACATTCAAGGTATGTGACAAGCCTTATAATGGCACAATTAGATTTAATAAATCCATGCTGACAGGGAATAAACTTGGAATTGAATTAATGTGAAACATGGTCAAAAATGACAAATTCAAATATTGTCAAAATATTATGGACAACCGGAAAAACAACAGATAGCTTCCAAAGGGTACAAGAACTTCCCTGAGATAAAATAAGATTGAAAATAAATTTAAGAAGAGGTATAAATATATCTGAACAATAAATAAATAAATAAATAGACTGAAATTAAATTTCAGAACAAGTATAAAAATAACAACAGTAAATCAATAAACAATAGAACCAAGAATATTATCGAGCCAAACAGATTTTGAAGATCTCAGGTGCTTAACAGCCTTGTGAACATCTGAGTCACAGGTACTGAAGACAATCAGAGAAATGAGAAGAAATAGAAACAATACATAGGCAAGAATTACTGGAGACAGTTCTAAAGGATTCTGCAAAGTCCCAACAACTTCATGAAGTTGGGAAAAATGGCTTCCATCACCCTCAAGTTGAATGAAACTGTTATCATATTTCTAAAACTGATCTGAGATGGCCTTGTCATTATTAAAAACACTGCAGCATGTCAGATCTTATGGTTGCTTTCACTAATTTACAGTAAGAGGGCAATGTCATTAAAATAAGTGGACTTGTCTGAAATCAAATTTTGCACTCATATAAAACAATGGAAAACACATGGGAAATGTTCAGCTCCTAATGCATCCAGGTGGAACACATGTATCTATTGCTTGTTGTCTTCAATCATTTTAAAGTATTTTTGCACTACTATGCAATGAAATTGGCTTTTAACATTATGAGATGGCAGACCCAAACAATGACTCAATTTTCAGGAACACTCAAACACTCATTTGTAAAAGTTACGTAAACTCTACCCTAGTTCTCACTAACCTAGAATATGTTTGCATTGTTTCTTATGTGCAGAAATTCCCCACTTAAAGGTGCTCGACTGTGACAGTTTTCTGGTTGAAAATTACCACAAATGAGGAACCCCTGCACTAAAGGAGAGGAAAGAAATATTAAATAGAAGAAACTGATATCGAAACAGGCAAAAGTCAAAATGCAGTATGTCATAAAAAATAAAATTGTAACATGTTGTTAGCTGCAACTACTGAATAATTTGAGAATGTGTCAAAATTCAAATAACTATGCACTACAACAATAACAACAACAAAAGCAATGCTAAATATAATAATAAATTATATTCAAATGCAATGGGAGAATCAGACTATATTAATGTATTATATTTGTAGACTTTCCTTTTAGCAAAACTGAATTTTGAGTTTCATATACCTTGAATCTGTATTATAAAATGCCTATTAAGGTGTTGTAAAGTGGTTTTACCTCGCACTGTATACTGAACGTTCCATCATCTTCACAGGATGAGGTGATGCATGTGTATGCATATCCAGCAATGTTAACTGAACATATGTTTGAAATGTCAAGGCCCAACGTGACGGACTGTCATACATTAAATCCTGAGAAAATAAAATAACATTTAAGTAGAAATTGCTCAGTTAAATTAAAACATGAAGTACACTGAGAACTCTACAGTACATATCTGAAGTGTGTTACACCATGACTCCCTCAACAATATCAAACCATAACATAAATTTTTAAGTCAAAGAAGTATCCATGTTTTAGCACACAACGTGACAAAGTGAATCATAACAGCACCTACCAGTATATTCCCACACTTCAATCATAACATTTAACTTGTAACACACAAACAGCCATGTGTATGAAACACACTGAAACAAGTTTATATTTGTGTCTGTAGAAATATAACGTAATACAATAAAGCTACTTACAAGTAAATTGTGACCTTCAACATTTCTCCACATTTCCACAGGTTCTGATAGAATGTGCACATCAGCATTTGCAAAATAATTCATGAAAGTGGTTTTCCCACTACCGATATTTCCTTCCACAAAAATAGTATATGGCCGACTTCTGTTTACTGGCATTTCACCAGCCATTACTCTTTTGCTCATCCAACGTACTGCTAACCTATTTAAAAGAGATACATTATAAAACTGAATTAGGTGAAATTATTACCTTATATAGCTAGCACTGAACCAATCATACAATAGGGCAACATAATATTCATGCCCTAATCCAACCCTCTGTTATCACCTTACAAAAACAAGAGTGCTCTCATAATATGATATTGTAACCTTGGCAACCCAGGTGTGAATTATTCAGTGTTACTCCATCGAAAAAGGCATTTGTTTGAGTCACAGACTGTCATACCAGTGTTGCCATGGTTATGATAAGGATTTGTTTGTGAGTGAAGTCACAACCTTCATTTGCATGATTAAAATATTACATTAAGACAGCATTTCATAAGTGATGGTGGAAGGGGTGGATTAGCATAAAGAAATTGTTGTCCCATCATATGACAGGGCCAGTGCTAGAGAAATATTTGTACAGCTGAGTCATTTAGGCTACTTGAACTGCAAATTAAGTTCTGAGGAATGACATAATGTTTGTTACACACAAACACCCATCACTGATTTTTACTCATGTAGCATGTTACAGGAAAAGTGCATAGTAAAAATCCTTGCACTGAAGATAATCTGGGAGAAAAAAAAAAAATTCAGAATCAAGTATCTTCAATTTCACCAGCAAAAAATCTGACATGTAATGGACACATCTTTTAGATGTGACTGAACAAAACCACTTCCAGCACCTTCTTTAAATATGACGAATGAAAACCTAATATTAATGCAAGAGTTTTTGGTTGCAGTGTTGTCAGTAATATACAGTTCAATCAACTGTTCAAAGAAAAAGTAAAACTTTGTGATCTGGAAAACTTTACAAACAGCAGGAAAAGTGGACCATTAGTTTTTCTTGTTGATAAAAAAAAAAAAACCAAATACAAACCTTCATTCAATGAAACACATTGCCATCTACCGACAATCATGAGCCAGGTACATGGCTGAAAGGAGTCAGCTTTCAGTAATTTTACCCACTAGGTGTGGCACGTTTCACAAAGTGATAGCCTACAACCAAAGCAACCTGGCTGATTTGTTTTCATATGTTTCAACACATTCTTCAGAACTAACAAACCTTCAAACCTGACAAACAAAATGGTAGATCACAAAGATATCACATCAAGTACAATTGTTGCTAGTGCTAGAATGATGGTCACTATTAACCATATGTTTCAGGTGAACCTAAACTGAAACCCTGTTGCAGATGTACAAGTTTGAAAATTCTGCTGGCTACTTTAGGAAGGAAGAGCCATATCATGGTGGGAGTTCATTAATATGATCAAAAAGTACAGCAATAAATCATAAATTAAGAAGCTAATTGCCTCCTAATCACTGGCACTACTTCTCTAGTTGCCCTGCCATTATCAGCTACTTCAGTTACATCCAGGGTCCACCTGCTTCATTAATGAGTTTCTTGATAAAACAGTGATAAATAATATGTGTTCTTGACAAAGGAAATGTGAACTCCATTAAGTGTCAGAGTATTTATTGAATCTGACAGCTGATCCATCAATGCATATCCAGCAAAGCTAGAATATTAATAACATCTTAAATTTTCTGACAGGAAGCATAGAAAGTGTGGCAGAAAGTACAACAGGAAGGACAAATACAGATAGAAAGTAACAATGCTTTGATGAGAAATGTGAAACAGCAATCCAGAATAAGAATAATGTATACTGGCTAATGCAACAAAAGAGAACAGATGGAAAGGTAGAATAAGATATAAAAGATTATGAACAGAAGAAAAGAAACGTATATTCATAAAAAAAAATAAGGATAAAGCAGAAGAGAAATTATGTGACACAGTTGAAAGATGTGGAAACAATGCAGGAGGCAGGTAAAACTAAAAATGTTCTATAAAGTATAAGTGATATGAGAAGCAACTGTAACCCAAGAATCAAAATGCTCAAGAATGGAAATTTAATAACACAAAAATTAGAAAATCTAAGAAGATGGCTATTACATTTTGATGCACTTCTACATGGAGAGGAGGAAGAAAAGGAATATGAAACCACAAAGACACCAGATATGGAGGAAAAAGATATAAAAGAACCTTCAAGTGAGTAGTTGCAGAATGCAAATATGACAATGAACAAGAATAAATCACCAGGAACAGATAACATACATGCTAAATTATTTAAAAAGGGTGGATATGACTTGTATAAATACCTTCATCAGTAAATTAAGTGGGCTTGTAAAGAATAAATGCTGCCCATGGATGGAGAAGCAGCAGTGTATGCCCTATACACAACAGGAGAGATCACTTGCAATGCAAAAATGACAGAGGAATATCTATTGTGAATTCTACATGCAATGTCTTGTCAAATATTTTATATGCTTGCCTAGTACCCTGTGTGGAAATGGAATTAGAAGGACATTAGACCACCTTTCCTCAGGGAAATTTGACACCTGACCAGATCTTCTCCCTCTTAAAAACATTAGAAAAGACACATGGATACAATAAAAAGTCACTGCCTCTTTGTACATTTTAAAGCAGCAAATGATGGTGTAAATAGAAGCTGGTTGTAGGAAGGCATGAAAGAAGTGGGAATCTCACAGAAATATGTATGACTTCACTTCTAGACTTCTTAAGCAAATATGACTATTTCCATGTCCAAATGGATTTTGTAATCCTGTACGGATCCACAGAATGAAAATACTGATACTGAAGAAAAATAATCTTCATTTTGACTAGCAAGTATGACACTAGCATCATCAGCAAATATTACAACTGATTACAATAAGGTAATTATTCTTGGAGGAACGTAATGTATACACACATTGAGAGTTAGGGCTCTAGAATTTACCCTTGTAGAAATAAAAGTTTTATTGTTCTCCAGTCTACAAAAAATACTGTGCATCATTAAAATTTTATTTTGACTTTCTGTTTTCTATCCATTAGGATCCAAACCAATACGCACCTGTTCCTTGAAAGCCATAAAAATTAATTGAACTAGCAAGATCTCATGATTTACACAGTCAAACATCTGGAATAAATCACAGAAAATTCCCCAGACATGCCTGTTTTGGCTAAGAGATCAAATGTACTGTCTGTTAGTTTGCAGGCAGCATTTTCAGTAGATATTCCTTTCCTGAAACCAAACTGTTCTGGGGCCAGTACATAACAAATATGTCAATGTTGGCTTAACCTGTTATGCATAATATATTCAAGTATAAACAATTAACAATAACAGTCAAAAAAATACGCATATTTAAAACCGCAGCCACCTGCTTCAGTTTTACATGTAACACATCATTAGGTTGTACAATAATTTAAATATTCAACATAAAAGCACGTCCAATGATGGCTTATATGCAGGGACAGATCCAGGTCTTGTGGGGCCTGAAGTTTATACAATTCTGAGAAAAAGAATACAAAACTACAAATACAAAATTAGGTATGAAAGTGAGTGTTTATTTAGAATGAGAAAAGAAATCCCAACAAATTACAAAATTTAAAAAGTTGACAAACATCACAAACATCAGAAAATCCAGAAAAATAACATAATATTTTTACTAATTAACTGCCTGACACACCTCTATAATATGTAACCGACTGTGATTAAAATACCTTACTTTTGCAACTTTTTTAAAAACATATGACCATGTGAACACATTACTAGAGCCCCTCCCACGGCCTTGGAAGGGACCCGTGCAAGTGAGTTCGTGAGTTTTTATTATTGTTTTTGCATTGGGCCCTGAAGTTTAAGCTTCATTAGCTTCACAGTAAACCCGCCCCCGATTACATGAAAAGCCGAAACATGTTGATAAGGTTTCATATATGTATATGTATATATAAGTCGTAATGGAATTTTATTGTTTATAAATGTACAACTGAATTAACAAAGTACAAATCTCAAAGGATTTTTAGAATAAAAACGATTGAGTTAAAAAGGTCTAAAATTTGTCATTCAAGCTCTGTCTCCTTTTTTTACTGTCCTTTACTATGGGGATTTTTTGGCGATCAGGGAAAAGACCTGCGTTCGAATGACTTGCCTGTAAATACAACTTCGGGGCGACTAATTTCAGATGTGCAAGTTTCCAAAATTTTGTTATTTCATCACAGCCTGATGAGTTTTGATTTCATGGAATTTGTGTGACGACAGAAACATTTCATTGTTTGCTCTTACAGCTTGTGTACACACAACTACGCCGTACGACATGCATCGTATACTACATGTACCATTGACATTTAACATAACCTAACCTACTTCAAAATTTCACGTGGCTTGAATGTACATGTCGTACTCAAATTAATGTAGACAACTGCTTACCTCAGCGGGTTAAAAGGCGGCATATTATAAACGCGGCTGACAAATAAATGTATTTAGTGTACCTTGACTCTGATTTGCACACTTCGAAATTCATTCCATTCAACAAACAGCTGCACAGCAAACATGGCGGCGAGAGTGTGGTGGTTAAATGATAGGTGATCGTGAAAGGGAATGGGTTTTAGATTAATGGCTATATACAGTAATGGAACTATATGTTCTTATTAAACAGTCGTATATATTGCTTATTTTGTGAATTAGCACATTTCCATTCTTGTATGTATCATAGGTTCTAGGAAAGTCTGTAGCGTTATGGCTCAGTGCAAGTTGACACCCCACGAATTTATACAAAATGCATTTTCACCCATGGTGGCTGTTATGTGTAGCCAGCTGGTTGATCAGGCGTGTAAGAAGAATAACCTTTCATTCGTTGAAATGTTACAACCATTTTGCAAACTTAACACAGAAGGTTTGTGACAAAAAGTAACTGTAAACCTAACCTTAATGTTAGCCATCGTTTACATCTGTTATGTATAGTGGTATTGTTGTAGCTCATTTTCGTGAACCATCTGGAACGTCGGTGGCTGTTAGGAATTTGCGTGTTACGATGATGGATGTTAATGCTCGACCACCACAGCCAACGCTTGCCAGGAAGTTCCTAAATGAATCAGTTAGCTTGTCAGCAAGTGAAAGAAATACCAGCCTGCAAATCGGTTTGTCACATTTACAGTGTTAATTAGTTATGTTCTAAACTGCCCAGTGTATAGTGCTGTGTGTTTGTATAAAATGTGCTGTTTTTTTATGATGTGTCAGGTGGACATACTGTTGATATCCCAGCGTCAGTTCCTTGGTTTGAAGCATGGAGAGAAACATTTCTTCAGGTTCAGTTTCCTTCAGATCATGAATTTACAAAACATTATATTGCTTGTATCCTTTGTTACAGTTTTATTTAAGTACAAGTAATTATTCAGTTATACATTGTTTTGCATGTGAATGCTGTTGATTAGAATTTATGTAATACAGGGATTTGTTTCATCTGACCAGTGTTATTTGTCACTTTTGTCAGCTCACTTTTCATATAAACTGACCTACTAAGTGGCCTGCCCACACCCATGTTGGAATAGGGTCAGAAATTGACTTTCAGTATTTGTCAGGTAAAATAATACTCTGTATATTACAGGAGTAATATCAGTTAATTCACAGTTTGCTGTGTTTAAGTTGTGTAACAAATGCAGATAGATCTCTTCCATGCAGTAGTTCTTTCCTGGAAAAGGACATTGATATCAGTGTCAACATAGTTTATGGAATCATTGTTTATATTTACATGTCTCTGAACCCATGTGACAATGGGATTTTACAGAGCTCCACTTTTTTCCATCAATACATTTGCATGCTTATACATTGATCTCTCTCTTCACCTTCCCCATCTGTATTATCTAAACAGTAAAACATTACTAAACACATATATACCTTTGCATCTAAATCTTCTAGGTTTCCCATTGTTCTTTTGTAAAACTTACATATGGGTATAGCCATAGTGACTTTACTTTTCCCTTTGCATTTAGTTTTAAGTAGGTATATATGAATCTCTAATGAGTTTTATTATCTCTTACAAACCTTAAAGAGACTTTGATATGTATAACTTTTATACCAGGCCTGCTAAACCTATCATGTGGTGTGGGAAACTTTGGTAAAAATTTGGTCTGTATGTGGGCAACATGTTATTTAATACACAGAGTAAAGAATGAATAAATGTATATATACTGACATGTATAATTTTACCTGTGCATTTTTTCTATATCATGTGCAATATAAATACAGTGTGAGGAAATTTATAAAAATATTCAACTCAGAACCTAGGCTATGTTGTTTCTTGTTACCTTTAGCACATTTTTATAAAATGAATTAGTAATACAGGATTTGTCTCCTCCAGAGATGAACAGCCGATAAGTTTTCAAAATTGCTTCAACCTTCTTTCTTGACTTTGCCAGAGAGTAGGTTACAGGACATTTTCCCCTTGCAACTGTTTCTGCAGGCAACATAACACTGTGAACACTGTGTCATTGGTGATATATTGCCCATCAGCTACAGGTTGAGCAGGTCTGTTCTATATCCATCTTCACCATGCGGAATAAACAAAGCATTAAAGGAGAGGTGCATGCAGGGTTTCGTGGGGACACCTGAGGGAAAGAGACCACTTGAAAGACCCAGATGTAGATGGGAGGATAATATTAAGATGCATCTTCAGGAAATGGAATGGGGGGCATGGACTGGATTGATCTGGCTTAGGGTAGGGACAGGTGGCAGGCTCTTGAGAATGTGGTAATGAACCTTTGTGTTTCATATAATGGGGGGAATTTCTTGACTAGCTGAGAACCGGTTAGCTTCTCAAGGAGGACTCTGCACCTTGGAGTAAGTAAGCATGTAAGTAAGTATTTTAAACAACTCGTGGTGAATGGAACCTCTGAGGTTTTTGTAGCATTGAGTGTGATTTACGTTTCAGGTTGGTTACAAAAAAGAACTTTGACCCTGATAGGATCTTTTGTAAGTCTTAATTACATAATGTAAAGGTAAAGGTAAAGCAGTCCCATTACAGGCCTGGACAGGCCCAGAGGGTTCCAGGAAGTTAAGGTTCCCAGATTTCGTGACAGTGGCACAGGATGGTGGTAGGTTGTCAGCCTTACGCACCGTGGCCTTTCTGTATCATTTAACTAGTTTGTGTTCTGTCCTTCAGTTCCAAAGAAAATTGTGGCTCCCAAGAATAGCTTTGCAGAATTATAAAACCTGTACATGTTCAACAGCCCACAATGTAGCTGCCCACACAAGGGGTTAAAATGATCTAGGCATCATGGACCAAATAGTTTATACAGTGGTCTAATTTTGAAAACATCAGTTTGCCTAATGGAAGATTATTTACTGAAAGGTTGTTATGGACTTTGATAATTCAGGATTTAGAATTTATTCATAAGTGTACTTTAAAACAGGTCACTGTATGTGTATCTTTCCCTAACACAAGTATTCAGGTATTCTGGTAGTATCATCTGTGGAAAACAATCCATCAGAAACTCTTCAACATATGAGTGTGCAACTACAGCAGCTGCAAAATATAGCACCAGCAAAACTTCCAAAGTGGTTTGGTCCAGGTGTTCTGCGATATTATGTCCTAGTGCATGATGCAATGGATGGAGACAACAATAAAGCTGAAAAGGCATTTAATGGTATAAAGCAGACATACGGAGATAATAACTGCTACTTCCTTCAAATGAACTCTCGCCCGCCTGGTCAGAGTGTAGAGCAGAGCCATCTTCCTGATCCATGGAGTCAGTTTCTTATTCGCCAGCTTGATAGTCAGGTACAGTTGACAACAAAAGAGCAGTGATATTTTTTTACATACCAGTAGTTATTCTGAGAGTGGAGAATTTATTATTTGTTGCTCTTGTGTTGCATATTTACATCTCACATCATGAACCAACAGACATTGCTCCCCCCCCCCTCCCTCCAGAAAAAATATCAACTTTACTGTGCTTACTAGTGTATGTGTCACCCATGCCTATTTTAGCAACATGCAAGTGTTGCAGGAGCTTTTGGACAAGAATTGAATCCCCATTCCCCAAAATTTTTCTTAATGACACAAGGCTCCCTAGTTTCATAATTTGAGTGGTATTCCTTATTTAAAGTATTAAAGGGTTGTGATGTAGTAAAGAAAAGCAGCCATATGCTGGTTGAGGAATGAATACTTCCATAGCTATTATGAACTCATTATTTGTACTGTTCATCTAGTGTTACCAGGGTATTCAAATAAGTAGGGTGCAGATGGCTTGAATGAGGGGGACATGAAATATGTGGCTTTGACATTGGGAAACTTCTTGAAAATAGCGTTATCGGGACAATTCAAGACCTTAGGACTTCAGATGCCATTTTGAAACCAGCTTTTACTGGCGTGGCCTTCTCCCTCGTTACAGCACCACTGACTGACTGTCGTTGCTGTGTCTCATCATCACCAGGACTTGCTTGGTCCTTTCAACATCCTTTCCAACTTTCCAAGGAAGGGGTCCTAATGACATACACAATAAATTTTTTCATTTACTGGAGCGCCAGTCTTACTGTTTCTGCTTCTTCTGACTTTGTCATCATTCTTTGAAATCAGTTTATGTTATAATGACATCCAACCACAGCAGTGCACATTCCTCTGTCAAACCTATCCAACACCTCCACTTTCTGTAACAGAGACAGCCCTTTCCTTGTCTGTTTATCCTTAGGCTCTTCGTCAATATGTGTGTCACACTTTCTAGATATAAAAGGGTGTATCCAAAAGTTCTGAGACTGAGCTGCTAACAAAGTACATGCTTACCTATGTCACTGATAGTTGTCTTTTTTGTAAATATTCCCCTTGTGAGTATGCAGTGGGTTCACTGTTTCTGCCATTGCTGGAAGCACCGCTCAACTGACTTTTCGGAATTGCATGTAAGATAGTCAGTGATAATTCCTAACTTTTAGGGACATCTTGGAAAGAGTGTGCTTATAACTGCAGTTTCATTTTCATAAACAGTAAGAAATAACACAGGGCCATATCAGTTGAGTAAGGAGGGTGGGGAACCACAGCCATGTTTATAGTGGCCAAAAATTGCTGCAATACAAAGCAGTGTGTGCTGGTGCATTGTCATGATGAATCAACCAATCCTGATTCCACCATTGTTCCGGATGTTCTTGTCAGACTGCTACATCAGATCTTATGAAACGTCCAGTAAGTAATGCTGGTTAACAGTTTGGTCAAAGGAACAAATTCCCAGTGAACAGTGCCCCTTCAGTCAAAAAGGATTAACATTCAAATTATGTTTAACCTGGCTTACCTTTCTTCCTTTGGATGTGAGATGACAGGCTTCTCAACTGAGAGCACTGCTGTTTGGTTCTGGTATCACAACAGTACACCAAGGTTTCATTTCATGAGTGTCTGATTCAGTTTACCCAAGTGTCATGCAACACTTAATGGAAATGCATTGTTCTTTCAAATCAGCCATTCGAAAGTCACAGGTTGCACTTAATATGCCCTACCATAAACATTCATTTTGAAGTAGCAGAGAGGGTTGTGGTTACAGAACTCAATATTCTGACACAGAAAACAAATACTGTGGCACCTAGTGGCTGACAATGTTACTGCTTGTTGTTCTTGGCCTAGGTAGTAAGATGACAAACTTCTGGACACACCTTAGTAATTAAGACATGAGAGCAGCAGTTGTAACAATTTTGAAAAGTACAGTTGAAGTGATTTCTGTGTTACATAGTATTTAGTTAGCTATGGAGTGAAATGGACAGGCAGGTTTAGTAACTTTATATTGCTGTTGCTTCATGCAACCATGGAAGCAACCATGAGTGGGTGAGGGACCTACAGTTCAGTGCATGAAGGTTGCTACAGTAATTCTACCACGAATAAATGAAACCATGATGCATGAACCTAAAATGAGAAGGGCCAGCTGTATACTTAATTCCTTTTAGATCCACACATTTTTCTGAGCACTGGTCTTCAAATATGTACTTGTTGCTGTTCTTCACTCTGAGAGCCCTTGCATCACACCCATATGAAATGACTGCCAGAACCTGCTCTTCATTATTTTGGAAAGTAGAGATTTATAATAGGTTTGTAATTTAAATATGGCAAGAATTTTTAGAATTTACTCTTTTATTTTTTGTAGTGAAACTCATTCTGTGTCATAGTTTCTTCCCCAGATACTTAAATATTTAAATGTTGTGAAATTATTTATTACACACAAAAAGCTGGTGAAATTTTTGATGTTCCATGTTGTAATAGTTACTTCCCCCCTCCCATTGTGGGTTTTGGTTCACTCCTCTGGAAAAATGTCTGTGTTGTTCTTTGAGGTATTTGTGTTTTCCCAAATAAATTGATATCTTCAATTTAAAGGAGTTTCTAAATTAGGTCATTCGGTTCTAGCCCTTCTTGATTGCCTTGGACTGTTCCCAGTGGCATATTCAGTAGTATAGTTAAAACCTGTGGGTATAAATATAACATTATTTAGACTGTTGGAAGTTGAAAAAGGGGAAGGTAAATTATTCAGTTTTGTTATTAAAGGTCTGCTATCCCACAACATTTCAGTAAGCTGGAGAGCAGTCCATGTGATGACACCCATACTTATATACTGTACTGCAAAGCAGTGCATGTGAACTCTTGGACTGTCTCTGTGACACCTGCACTTATATTGTAACTTCTAGGATGCAAATGATCAAGACAGTAGTCCCCGTACTCCAGCCGAAGTCGGTGGTGTGACTGGAATGCCAAGCCGAGTCACTACAGATGGCAGTTGTGACAGTGAAACTGTGGAAGTGAGTAACATGTCGAAGTCAGGAGTTGGTCCAGTGTTGATGTCTGCCTTAGAAGTGGCACAGGAAGCAGGGGAGAATGCCACCCCCATCACTGTCACACATCATCCCCTTAGCTCAGATGCAGATACACAAAACCACATTCTTGCAAATTCAGATAAGGTATGTTCTGTTAAAATGAACTGTGGAATGAAGTTGGTAATAAAGATGTACAAATTCTGCCCTTTGGTGAGTGGAAGCTAATTCACAGCTGAATTACATTGATAATTGATAATGGTAAATAAGTGATAAGACAGACTGCTATGAGGAGTGATGTCACACTGGAATGATATATGCAGAGGTGCACAAACTCAGGTGCTGAGGGATTAGATTCTGTATGATGGCACACAATGTATGTGGGTTGTCCTTATGCAACTTCTGCATATTGATTCTTGCAAATAATTTTTTTTATGCTGAGATATTTTGTTTGACTTATTTCCTTCAGAAAAGTGAGAATCTTAAAATAGGCCACAACTGTCACCTTCCAAATCATTTTGAGTTTGTTAAGCACAGTCTTTCTCTTGTTCAGTTCTGTGTAACTCTGCAGCTGGAAATGTGTAGATGAAATAACTGAAGAAATACAGGTATGCTTTTAGGTGATAACATTTTGATCTTTTGAGTTTTTATGCCTTCCTTTTACATATGTAACTAAGGTTGAGTGAAAATTACTGACTGCTGGTATGTGATGCCATGTTGTTTAGATGTGTCCACTGAACTAAATGGTACCACATTCCAGAAAAGTTTTGTTGTGAGGAGGATGCTGGCAGTGAGTTGTAGTGTTTTAAATTCATCCATCCATCCATCCAGAACATGGATTATTATTATCATTGTCCCTGAGCTGATAATGTAATATTTCACTATGCGCACACATTCCTGCACATATAATGTGTGTGTGTGGGTTTTTTTGACTTGCTGCTGTTGATATAGGAAATTATTATCCGCAAAGTAATGTCTATTCTACAAAATTTCGTGCTCCACTCTCTTTCCTGCTTGAAGGTATTGATCTGTACTTCAGGCGATCAGCCTGCAGTTTGCTTGAAACTGAAGTCACACTTCATGATTGTAACTTAAAGTCTGTCATGGTACAAACATTGATTTATGCCATGAAGTATGTAGTGTATGAACATCTGAAACCTTTACCTGAAAAGTTTTTATATGCTTATCATTTAACATATTGCAAACATATGCCTTCATCTAGTGTCAAGTTTAAGAATGCATGGAGCTGTACCTCTGCTGTCCCCCATGTGCCCTCATGGCATGTAAAGGGACAGCTTTACCTTTATCTTTTTTTGCAAAAATATAATAAATCTGTGAAGTGTGATGAGCCTTGCAGTGTAAGATTTTCTTTGCAGTATGTAAAGATCAAAGGCAATGACATTTCCCATCATTTCAAAGAATGCATTTGGAACATAGATTTATTCCATGTTAAGAGTTTTCATTCTTGTGATGACTTTGTTTTTTTAATTCATCCATTGTGTTGTATCCAAAAGGAACACAACTTTTCAGGTATGGACTCTATTTCCATACTCGAGTGAAAGGATGGTAATACATGTACTCAGGTACAAAACAAAGAGCTCTGCTTAATCACCATTGAAGGTCTGCTGTGCTTTTTTGTGGATATCAGATGACAGATGAAGATGAACTAATCCTAATTGTAATATACCTTTGTCAGAACCCTTCAGAAGTCATTTTAGGTGCGTTTGCAAAGTTGCAAAAAGCGACTGTTAGCTTTGTCTGGGCTGTCTGTCCGCATGGAACAACTGGGCTCCCACTGGAAAGATTTTCATGAAATTTGGTGTTTGAGAATTTTTAAAAATCTGTTAAAGTTTCATTAAAATCTGACATAACAGGTATTTGGCATGAAAACCTACATACGTTTGAGATAATATCTCAACAAATTGTTCTTTCAATGAGAAATGTCTCAGACAGAAATTGTAGAGAAAATCAAAACATACATTTTGTGTTAAGTACATTTTTTTTCAAATTTGTGCCATTTTTTAGGTAATGTGGCAAAATATGGTGCAGCCAGACAGGCCAAAGATGACAGTATAGTACAGAGCATGCACATTGCACACTAGATAACTAAGGCGAAAGACATACCCTCAGAATGTGTAATACATACTGCTATTCCACAGCAACATATATTATGCCCACACCCCTCAATTTTATGTGTGTATGTACGTTGCCTGTCTTGTTTACCCTTGTCAGTTACTTCTATATGAAAGAGTGAAATGTGTGTCACTTGTTCCTGAGCTCTTTTTCTCCAGGACATTACACTTCTGTTTCATTTATTTTCATAGAACCACATTCCTAACAATGTGACTCCTGCTGTGAGTCCTATCAATCCCAATGTCTGGATAGGGCAGGGGAGTCAGAATTCAGCTGCAACACAGCATGGTACATACCTTACTGCAAGTGATTTGGAACGCTTGAGAATGCTTATTCAGGAATTCTGTGTGAAAGCTCTGTTGCCACATGTGGAAAAACAGGTTCAGCATCTCAATGATCTTGTAAGTATCATTAAAAGTATTTCTTCATTGATGTTCTAAAGTATTTTCAATTGTAATACATATACGTAGTAACTAAGTGCCTAAGGGGTAATAGGTGTATGGAAATACGCATTTTTAGGCCAAACGTAATGTAACTTATAGTACAAGCATTGTTCTTCACAGTTAACAGGTCAGAGTTTGGTTAAGTCTAAAATTAATCCAGAGTCTGTTTCTTGATTCTTGTAGTCTTCATTTCTGCTTTCATGCTTTCTGTAACTGTAAATTACAGTACAAAAATTGTTGTGTGTCTTTTAATAAATTAATGAAGTTGAGGGAACTGCTGCTGCTGCTACTACTGCTACTACTACTACTACTACTACTACTACTACGAGGGGGTGCTCTTAAGTCCTTAGCCCAATCTACTTCCCGATGTCGTAGGACAGAATCGATAGTGTTGTTGGAAAGAGAGGTCTGTTCATATGCTGAATTGCAAGTTTTTTCTTGTTACAGAGGCTGAATGGAAGCATGTCAGGCGATGCGCGCAATTTCAACAACATGAGGATACGAGCTGTCATTTTTGGGGGGGGGCAAGGCAAGGTGTCGAAGGAAATTCATGCCATTCTGACAGAAACATTAGGGTAACATGCACCATTGTATGCCACCATCAAAAACTGGGTGGCCCAGTTTAAATGTGATGACTTTTCCACCTGTGATTCACCTCATCCTGACAGCCCAAAACAGTGACCACCCTGGAGATTATTGATCAAATTCACGAGCTAATCTTGGAAGACCGCCAGATTTCAGCTAAATCAATAGCTGAGCAACTGGGCATCTCACGTGAGCAGGTTGGGTCCAACATTCATGAAGATATGGACATAAGGAAGCTCTCTGCGAAGCGGGTCCTGAAATGCCTGAACGTGGATCGAAAATGTCAACAGTGCCAGTCGTCTGAGCAAATTTTGGAATTTCTTCGGCGTGATCCAAGTAATTTCCTGTCATGATTGGTGACCATGGATAAACCTGGTTATGTCACTATGACCCGGAGATAAAGCAACAATCAATGGAGTGGCGGCATAGTGGCTCACCCCGCCCCAAAAAATTCTGAGTCCAAAAATCTGCTGGAAAAGTTCTTGCCTCAATTTTTTGGGATCAAGAGAGCATCCTCCTCATTGATTATCTTCCAAAGGGCCAAACTATCAATGCAGAGTATTACTCATCTCTCCTGGTGCAATTGAAGGATATTTTGAAGGAAAAATGCCGCGGGAAGGTCACCAAAAGGGTCTTGTTCTTGCATGACAATGCCCCAGTTCACCGGGCACTTGCAACCCAGAAGAAACTGGCCTACCTGGGCTTCCAATGTCTTGATCACCCACCCTATTCTCCGGATCTGGCCCTGTTGGACTAGCACCTGTTCCCTGGACTGGAAAAACAATTGAAAGGTTGCCATTTTTTGTCTGAAGTGGAGGTCATTTGCTGCCACGGAGACCTGGTTGGATGGACAACCTTCTGAAGTTTTTTGAGTGGCTTGCAAAAGTTAGAGCAACGGGATAAGAAGTGTATTGAGCTTCGTGGGGGAGTATGTTGAATAAATCCTGAGTTTGGTCGCTGTAGCTTGTTTCCTTCCTGGTCGGGCTAGGGACATATCAACACCCCCTCATAATACTACTACTACTGCCACAGTAGTAGTAGCAGCAGCAGCAGCAGCTGCAGCAACAATGATTATTTTGTTGCATAAGGATTCTTCATGGTGTTATCAAATTCTTTTACTCCTTGTGGAGCATAGGGCATATAGGGCATCCATGAAGAGCTTCCAGGCATTGCAGTCTCCAGCTATCCCCTTGACCTCGTTCCATGATCTTCTTATGCTTCTTATCTCATCCTCTATTATCCTTTGTCACGTTCTCTTCAGCCTACCTCTCCTTCTATGTCCCTGAGGATTCCAATATTCTTAATGGTGCAGTGTTTATTTCTGCTTCATATTTACATGTATGGGTTTGAAATTCAAAAGAGAGACCAACTGTCCTGTATGATTATTTTTTTTTAATTTCCTCAATCCTTTTGGTCGCAGGCACTCATGGCGCCTTAAACAGGACATCAGAGATTCAGGCATACAGTTATCCAACCATTTTACAGTGTGACCTCTGTAGCTGACAGAGTGCCTTCAAATATAGTGTGTCCAAATGTCAGGTTTCCAGACAGAAAAATGTGTACCAAGAGAGGTGTTTCTTTTGCATAAGTTCAGTTTGCACCATTACAAACAAAAATGCTGATACTTCTTATCTGCTCCCCACTCATGTGTGTGCCAGCCTTTGTGATTTCGCATACTCAGGCAGGCTCAGTAGCCATGGTGATACTTGGGAGAAGGTTGCGAGTGTTTGGCGGCTTGCTGAGTTAGAGGGCCATGAGGCTGTTCAAGTATAATTTCAGAACTGAACGTGGACATGGCATGCCCAACATTCAAAAGCATTCAGTTTTGGGACAATAAACTGTAGACTACAGAGAATCTGTTATGTGAAAATCTCCTGGAAAACAGTGGGCCTCTGAAGAAGATGTGGATTGCATCAGAAAGGCCCTTGGATAGAGTCCGCATTTATCAGTTTGTGCTACATGATATTAGCTACAGATTCCATGTTGGACTACACACAACATTTTGGGCAAACACCTCCTTCTAAGAGCTTACAAGATACAACTGCTTCAAGTGCTGAAACTGATAGGGCAAGTCAAATTCATTAACTTTGCTGTAAACTTGCTAGAAAAAATTGATGCTGCACATTATTTCTTCCACAAAGTATGCTTCTCAGATTAGGCAGCATGTCATGTCAATGTAATTGTGAATAGGTGCAGTTGCAGGATTTGGGGAAATGAAGATCCATGTAGCATTTGAACTGAAGTGATGGAGTGCTCTGGTGAACAAGTATTGCATTTTAATGCATGATAGGAGATGCTTCTTCTTTTTGGAGTCAACCATGATAAGGGCCTCATACCCTTGACATGCTGGAACTGTATGTTTGTCCACAGTTATCACCTGGAACTGTCTTCCAACAATATGGGGCACCACATTACTTCAGCCACATTATGAGGAGTTATCTTAATCACATGATGCTGACAGATGGATTGGCAGAGGATTGGCCATTTCATGGCCTCCTAGGTCACTGGACCTAACTCAGTTGGATTTTTTCTTGTGGGGTTACTTAAAGAACCTCGTGTACCAAGTCAAAAACAATGATCTTCAGCAGTTGAAAAGCTGATGTAAGGGACTCAATGGCTATGGTAATCCACAACGTGCTTCAAAATGCATGGGCAGAGGTCAAATACTACCTGAATATTTGTTGTGCCACCGGGTGTTTCTACATTGAAATATTGTAAGTTAGGTAGTTGAGAGTTTTCCTTTGCATTGTTGCAACTCAGACTCTATAACGAAAATTGTCACATTTAAATTTCTATTTTTGAATACTTGTCATCAAGACACCCTGTAAGTGGGTAGACAAAGGCAGCACTGACAATTATAATAATTCAATGTTGTTCACTTCTCTGTTTCTTTGCATACTGACATAACAGACTAATAACCAGTTACAAAATCAGCAGTGATGATTAAGGGATTAGGAAGATGATGGTGGTGGTGATTATTTTTGTTTGTGTGTTTGTTTGTTGTTACAATAATTTTTGTTTCAGATTTCTAACAAGAAGGGTGTCAGCAAGTCATTTTTCAGTGCCACCAAACGCTGGTTTGGGAGCAATAAACCAGGTGTTCCAGGTTCCAATACACCACTCAATGCAGTAATGTGAGTATAATTCTGTTGGTTGTGATTTAAATGCCTTTCCAGTTTACATGATAATCATCCCATACAATATGCTGCTAAATAAGATCTTAGTAGATTCAGGACCATTAACTTAGTTGCATGAAGCCCATTTAAATTTGCATAGGAAATTGTTTTACATAAACTTTATCAAAAATGCCATGACCCTAATAACTTTAAAAGTTTTGGAAATATACCTGTGTTTGTATTAAGGTGCTAACCTTGGTAAAATAACAACATACACTGTGAGCTACTGTTACCTAAGAAGTCATTTTTAAATACTGTAATACCTGCTCATACATACATGCCTTTGATGTTATATTCTGCTGCTATTTGTAACTGCTTGATCACATACGTGACACTAAATGAGTCGACATTGACATTTTATATGCAGTATAATACTGAAGTGAGTGGTGATTTGTTACAAACCTTTCCTGTGGAGATTCCAGTGTATTAATATTAAGTAGAAGCCTATACGGGCCACTTGCCTGATGATAATTATCAGAGCTTAAGTTTCAGAGTACTGTGTCCTAGAATCGTCACTGGATGTTAAGAGTTCATTAGAACCTCTCTAAAGGGTGATTATCAGAAGTTAGGATTCATTAAACACCTGCTGAAGGTTTAGTTATTGGAGATCAAGTTTCACTATAAATGCATCTGGGAGTGATTACAGTAGATCAGTTTTTAGCCAAAACTCTATTGAGGACAACTGTCAGATACAAAATTTAGGTATAAATCGTTCAGTGGCACTATGCTAGACATCAGGGTTAAGTAGGAATTTAGCTAAGAGCAGTCTGTACCGTGTCTAAGAAGGACGCCCTTTGGACACTGATTCTAGTGGGACGTAATTGTGGTTGAAATCCGTAAATTTCCATGAGCAGCTTGTAACTTAACCTTTAAAGTACAGACTTTTGAAAGCCAGACTTTATAGGGTTTTAAGTTTAAAATTACAGACCCCCATAAGAGCAAGTATATTTTCTACTATATATGAGGGTGTGCTGATAAGTCCTTAGCCCGACCAGGAAGGAAACAATCTTTAGCGACCAGACTCAGGACTTATTCAACATACTCCCCATAAAGCTCAATACATTTCTTAGCCTGTTGCTTTAACATTTGCGAGCCACTCAAAAAAAATTCAGAAAGACCAGCCAGGTCTCCGCAGCAGCAGTGACCTCCGTGTCGGATGAAAAATGGCGACCTTTCAATTGTTTTTCAGTCCAGGGAACAGGTGGCAGTCCGACAGGGCCAGATCCAGAGAATAGGGTGGGTGATCAAGACATTGGAAGCCGAGGTAGGCCAGTTTCTTCTGGGTTGCAAGTGCCTGGTGAGCTGGGGCATTGTTGTGCAAGAACAAGACCACCTTGGTGACTTCCTGCGGCGTTTTTCCTTCAAAGTGTCTTTCAGTTGCACCAGCAGAGATTAGTAATACTCCGCGTTAGTTTCACCCTTTGGAAGATAATCAGTGAGGAGGATGCTCTCTTGATCCCAAAAATCGAGGCGAGAACTTTTCCAGCAGATTTTTGCACTTGGAATTTTTTGGGGCGGGGTGAGCCACTACACCGCCACTCCATTGGTTGTTGCTTTGTCTCCGGGTCATAGTCATATAACCAGGTTTCATCCATGATCACCAATTGCGACAGGAAATCATTTGGATCGCACCAAAAAAATTTGAAAAATTGCTCAGACGACTGGCACTTTTGATGTTTTTGATCCACATTCAGGCATCTCGGGACCCACTTCATGGAGAGCTTCCTTATGTCCATATCTTCATGAATGATGGACCCAACCCACTCACGTGAGATGCCCAGTTGCTCAGCTGTTGATTTAGCCGACATCCGGTGGTCTTCCAAGATTAGCTCATGAATTTGATCAATAATCTCCAGGGTGGTCACTGTTTTGCGTCGTCCAGGACGAGATGCATTACAGGTGGAAAAATCACCATGTTTAAATTGGGCCACCCAGTTTTTGATGGTGGCATACGATGATGCATTTTCCCCTAATGTTTCTATCAGAATGGCATGAATTTCCTTCAGTGCCTTGCCTTGCAGGAAAGAAAACTTGATGACAGCTCGCGTTTCCATGTTGTTGAAATAGTGTGCATTGCCTGACATGCTTCCTTTCAACCTCTGTAACAAGAAGAGACTTGCAATTCGGCACAGGAACAGGCCCCTCTTTCCAACGACACTATCGATTCCATCCTACAACATCGGGAAGTAGGTCGGGCTAAGAACTTATCAGCACCCCCTTGTACCTCACAATTATAAAAAGGGAACTGTATGGGAATAAAAAGTGACCACTTACAAAAAAAAGTATCTGTATATAGCAACGGAATGCGCTTACAGACATTTTCTGATGAAATCGGAAACTATTTTTGTATGCTGTATTTTATTTATTTTGTGTGAATTTTCATGGTGGTTGCTCCTTACTTTACATGGCAGGCATATGCATTGTTACTTTTCGCAATGTGTGTGATCCTTATTTAAAAAGTACAGTGGAGTTGCATCTTATGCAAGGGTCACATTCCAAAGACAGGGCCTAAATGAAAAAAAAGTACTGAGGGTATGTGATGCTACCATACTTTCCCATGTGGGTGTGGGACTGTAGCTTTCCATTTCTTCTCAGTTAGCCTGAAGGTCTTTTCTCAGGGTAATCTACGTAGCAGGTCCCTCAAGGCCCACGATCTGCTACAACTGGCTGACTTACGGACACAACGCTTAGTTCTGGGTTTTTTGTTTATTTATTTGTGGCAGTTCACTTTTGGATTACAAGTTGGTATATTATAACACATTATCAGGTGTATCCATGGCACTTGAGTAAGCATACATCACTTACAAAAATCTATTTGTATAATACGACTTCCAATTAATTGTTGTCGAAACCTTGTAAGTTTTTACGGCGCATTCAGATTTACTTGTAACGACTCCATCGGTCGGAAAGAGAGAGTATCTCCTCGTGTAGCATCTTCTCCTTTGTTCACCTAACTACCCCATTTTGTATCAAGTAATGCTATTGGCTGCAGTTCGAATTTAGAAAAACTCTATTGGCCGAATTAATTCTTTAGAAAACTGAATCTCACTGGTAGCTGATTTAAATCGCTGGACATGTAACTCACGTTAAACGAACATGTAGGTGCTGCTACTAAATGAATCACATCCTCATGATAACAACATCTCGTGTTTCATACAGAAACACTCAGTTGCAAAGCTTCTACCAACAAGACATGTAATAAATGTTTCGCCCAAGCTCAAGTTACCCATTGCCTCCTACGGTTTTCCTTGTTAAATCATTTATACCAAAAAATCTATCTATATGGAGCCCATTCAGGGTTTGAACCTGAATCACCTGTACATATCAGGACTTGAACCTGAAGTGCCGGTAACAGTGACATGCATATATATTATCCACAATCTGTAAGAAACTACCATTCTATGTTTGATTCATGCAGAACAAAAAATATGTATGTTATTTCAGATTGAAATGCAGACAGTTTGCAATCTGTGTGAGTAAAATTTAAAGAGCCTTAAATGCTACTGTTGAATTGTGCTATGGTCTGGGGTTTCAAAGCCCCCATGTGAAGGAATGAGCACACTAGAATACTCAGTGTATTGTGATGTATACACCATACACACGCTGTGGTGTACATATAGCGACTGAGGCAGTTCACATGTTCCTCTCTTGCACTCATGGTGGGCATATGTTTATTGAGTGGCATGGACTGTTGAAATTGCTGTGGCCATCTAAATTTTGCCCTTTTTTATCTCTCTCTCTCTCTCCCCACATGCATATGTAGTTCAATTTACATATTTTAAATGAGCGTATGATGTTACTCCACTGTACATTTTTTGTTCAGGCTGTCCATAGATATGGGTTGTGTCACTCTGCATGTAACACTGCTGTCAAGGTAGCAATGTACAAGTTCACATGTGTACAGGACTTACCATAGCAGTCACTATGCAGAGACCAGCATCACAGTTCTTACAGAAAGACAGGGCATTCCATGTTTCTTTTCTCATTGATCATAATGTGACACTGTCCTTGAATTCCATTGGTAAGCCAGTGTTCTGAATATTTCACCTCTCATTGACTTAGTTGGGATGTAAGTGGGCTTGGTCTCTTGCTGAAAATTCCACCGGCACCTTTCTTTATGTGAATGGGTGATCAGAGTGCAAATGAAAAGCTTCCAGAAATACCTGTATGTCATCTGACCACTACATGACTTGTGGATGTAGAATGCTTTGAGGTTGGCCATGTCTCTGAGGTGGAAAAGCAATTTCATAGTCAACTTCAGAGTTCTCATGTTTATTCCGTAACTGTTTACCATTCTGTCTGATTTGCCCACAAATCCTGTTTGGACACTGTAGTCTTCTGTTCTGTAAGGTTTGGTAGTATGGCCAGATTCATCAATGAAATTGCTTTCATCTGGGGTATCATGCATTTTTTTGAGGATGTATGTGTCACACCTGTCTCTGGCAAACAGCCTGTAAATTACCTCTAAGGTGTGTCACTGTGTTCCCCCTTTACCGTTTCAAACCTTTTGGCATAATATGTTACGGTATTCCATGCCTGTATCAGTGAACTGTTCCACGTGATTTGAGTTTACATGTGAGTGGATTATCAAAGAGAGCAGGTCAGATGAAATAATTATCAATGTAAATTTTGTAGCCCAGTCCCTCCATGAATTACTTGGAGTACAGTTCCATATATTGCTGTTATTTGGCCTGTAGCGTATTGCCATTATTTGCGTAAATACATAATAATGGCAGAAATGCAGCCAGGAGAGTCGCAGAGCTTGTAAATTTTGAAACCAAATCTTTTGTCTTTCTTGGAATGTGTTGCTGAAAAATCACTTTTTTGTTTTGTTTGTTTGTTTGTACAGCGCGATCATTTTGTCAGCAGCCGTATGCTCTGTTGGAGTGTACATTTCTCAGAATTTGTTCTTCAGTGTCAACAATCAGTGTTCTGTGTTCTTTCTGTCTGCTTTCTTCAGCTATTCGAGTGATGCTCCCGAACTTCAGCTTAGAAGACTTGGTGACCTGTGCTTCATGTTTGGTCACTATTCATTAGCATTCCAAGCTTATCATTCAGCTAAGCGGGACTTCAATGCTGATCAGGCTTGGTTGTACTATGCTGGTGCATTAGAAATGGCAGCTTTATCAGCTTTCATGCAAGGTGAAGTGACTCGTAAAGCCCAAGAGTACATGGATGAGGGAATTATCACATACCTGAATTCATGCAAGTAAGTTGCCATTATAATACTTCCAGAAGACAAGGCACTGGATAAAAGTGATATTTACAACCAGTTGACCCTTTGTAGTTATAAAACAAATATTTATTGATGGAATTTTGAAGTTACTGCACTTTGTATATGATATATATTGGATAGAGAGAACTGAACTGGTGGATTCCTCCATCTTTTAGTTTTGTTGTAAACAATTTAAAATGTTCATCATTGTGTATCAGTTTTCCTGGAAACATGATGCATAAAGCTGTGTTAATATTGTTACATAGTTGAGGTACAAGATTTTGTAAGTTCATCTGACAAGCTAAGGTACCGTAACCTGTTAGTAACGTTGTTCAAAATTGAAATTATTTGTCAAGTGTTAAGGTAAAGGTAAACCAGTCCCGTTACAGGCCTGGAGTGGCCCAGAGGGTTCCAGGAAGTTAAGATTCCCATATTTCATGACAACGGCACAGGTTGGTGGTAAGGTTGTCAGCCTTACGCACCAGCCGCCTTTAGCCCCAGGAAATGCTCCTGGTACTCATTTCTGTTAGAGGCTGAGTCGACCCCAGGGCCATAGTGCAATCGGAAGGATTTTATGTCAATGAAAAATTCCAATGACACCAGCTGGGATTGAACCAGCG
>Ga0123357_10000892_pt1 | contig 30439 bp, 17 predicted proteins | sample TergutEmb28metaG_FD_89873 | JGI IMG/M metagenome (GOLD analysis project Ga0123357, IMG submission 89873) | Embiratermes neotenicus P4 segment gut microbial communities from Petit-Saut dam, French Guiana - Emb289 P4 | ecosystem: Host-associated > Arthropoda: Insects > Digestive system > Gut ...
AGTAACTTTTTTTTTTGTATCTTTAAAATAAATTTTTTTTCCTGGGGAACTTTCACGTGGGTTTTTGATGGTTTTCTAGGAGGTAGGAAGGGGGGGGGGGGGAATTTCTTGAACAGCTGAGCAACTAGAGGTTTCACCAAAATACCTCATATCAATGGTTTAATCTGTCAATGTGTATTCAGAACCATTGGTGATAGGTAGGAGGGGAGAGATTTAAACGGTGAAACGGTTGGGAGCTGATAACGGACGCTAGCAATCCAGTGTGAAAGCAGTCGCGTATGAGTGTGGTGTAAGTGGGAGTACAGAGAAGTGACTTTTTCATTTTCCTAGAAATGATCTAGTTGTTTAACTATATAGCACTCCCTTATTTTAAATCAAGAATAAAATGAATAAATAAAACATAAGTAAAAACGAAAATCGCTAAAACTAAATGCAATTCGGTGAACCACACCCATCTCCCGATAAGAGGATCACCTACCACAGTGAGCACGTCGGGACAACAAAGTTACAAAGGGTGATCACGTAGAATATTTAAAAATATAATCTCCACTTCTGCTGTAATGATTAACCTTTTGGCGCCGGAATTATTTTTTTAATATTAGCACACCTGTATATAAAATGTGAATAATACAGGAAACAAATATGTTAGATTTATGAAACAAACTGCATTTTGAAGAGGAAAAATCAGAGAGTATATACAATGTTTAAAATATTCAGTACCTGTATTTGTTGAATAAATATATAAAATGCAACATGTACGACATAGGTACGACAACTATAGTCGTCGTTAGGCGTCAAAAGGTTAAGGAACTATTATAAAACTGAAAACAAGAATTCTTGAGGTTTCTTCCTAGACTGAATGGAGATGATCAGTATAATTGAAAATACGTGTCTGATGATTCACACAGAAATGGAACTGAATCATGAGCTGTAAACATGAAATACACATCTTAAACATGGTGGCCAGTTGAGACATATGGAATATCTTGTCTATTATTTTTGCCACTGTATTTTAACATACCTATTTAATAACTCTGTACAACACAGTTACTCATGAGAAGGTGGTAGTCACTCAGCTCATCAAGAAATCAGTTTTTCTAACTGAACTTTTATATGCATTTCTATTGCCTCCCATACATGCTACATACATCCCAGCTCATTCACACTGCATTGATCACTTTATTCTATGTGATAAATGTACAAATTATTAAACTTCCCATTATGCATTTTTTTGTTTCTCTTGTTACTTCCCTTGCCTTAAGACTCAACATTCTCATAACACCTACCAGCCTTTCACTTTGTTGAAAGGAAAGAAGGAATGTAATTCTATTTCCCTTGGAAAACAATGCTGCTTTAATTTACAATACAAAATCGACGGGAATCCTACCACATGTATACATGGGTGTAGAAGAAATGATGCTCACTCTGTCATATGCTTAAATTATTCAGCAAATGGTTCACCATTATTCACAGGCCACTTATCTAGTCACTTAATTACTCTCTGAACTGAATGATTCTTAGGTTTCTTAATTCTGCTGTTTCAACTACAGAAGTTATAGCAATGAATGAGATGGAAAGCTAATTATAAACTGCTAGCAGGCAAGAATTTGGAAGGTAGTTACGGCATAGTTGAAGGTACAATCCTAATGTTCAGAGTTTGAGTGAGAAAAAAATCACAAAAAAATCCTATCAGGATAACAGTAATGGGATCAAGATTCGAATCACACACCTAATAAATACACAAGTGGAGAACAACTATTATACCCACATGCTGTATAAATGAATAACACTGGAATAACATTTTATAAGCTCACCAACACTATGTAAATGTAAACATGCTGCAGTATCTAACATTATCCTCTCATATCATACTGTTGGGATCCTTACTTCAGGTCAGTCCTCATTCATTCACGAGTTGTGTACGTATAAAGCACAATACATAAATGAATCTCAGCATATTCTTCTACAGCACAGACTAAGAATATAAGTTTGTGCTATAACACATCATAGTTTACATATAAAGCACAATACATAAATGAATCTCAGCATATTCTTCTACAGCACAGACTAAGAATATAAGTTTGTGCTATAACACATCATAGTTTACATTTTCAGAACCATGCATCGTGCAATATATATGTGAGAAGACCAACAAGATGCACACTTTATTTCCTTTATTTGTTTCAATTATACTATCCTCTACATGTTTCGAACAAACAAGTTCATCATCAGGAGGCTATTTCTGTACTGCAGCATACAGCATTTTCCATGCATGTACATAAAGTGTGCATCTTGTTGGTCTTCTCACATATATAAAGACATCATAGTCTTTGGGATGTACTTATACCCATACTAGAACACTGCATGTGAACAGACAAAAAATCCAAGATTTATGATGTGAAAGGTTCACACTGTTATAAAAATATGCTCAAAATGCATGTAACATAATATTTTCTAACCTGATGGCTTCTCATTTGTGTCAAGATCTTTATATGGTAAATCATCTGAGTTTTCATCTGAATCACTCCCCTTATGTTGTTTACATGTCTTTCTTCCTTGAAGAACATTTCCTGAAAAGAAAATGGCTTTCAGAAAAATCTACTGCACTATTAATTTATGGTCTAATAGCAAATGTACTTTACACAGCAATTATACCGGAAATTCTCCAGTCTGACATACAAGCTATGGAGTAAAACCTGTTTATAATGAGCCCTGTTTTAAGTGGAGAACTGATCATAAGGGAAAACTTCTCAGAACACAGGAATTTAGTGTTAAAACAATGTCCAACCACCCATAATAAAGAACCATGTCTAACATGGAAACAGAAAGAAGAAAAAAAGGCTTTTAAATCAAAACAGTTGGTTTGATACTCATTACTATTATTGTTCTTTTTAGGTGCGTTCTTAGAATTGTGAAAAGCAACTGTTAGCTTTGTCACGTCTGTGTGTCCGGTCGTTGGCACAGAAAAACTCAGCTCCAACTGGACAGAGTGTCATGAAACTTGATATTTGAGTATACTTCAATAATCTGTTAAGAAAATTCCAGTTTCATTACAATATTACAAGAACAAAGGGTACTTTACATGAAGACCAGTGTATGCTAATATCTTGCTCAGTTCTTTTTATAATGAGAAATGTTTCAAAAAAATGATACAAAATTCTCTCACAGTAATCCAAAAATGCTTAAATATTAATTTAAGTGTAGCCACTGAGTCGAAGAAGAGAGTGAAGTTGGATTAGAACAAAAGGCACAGCAACTGAAGCAAGTGAAGAAGGATAATTATTTTAGTGAAAGAAATTGTTACCATATTTACCCCCCCCCAAAAAAAAAAATATGAACATTGAAGTCTTCTGGTATGTGACACCATTTTGTTTGGTAGATGGGTACCTGTCTCACTACAGTGACAGCCTTAAATCTCAAGTCTAAGGGATTTTAAAAGAAAAGCCCAAGATACGAAAACTGGCTCATTAAAAATGGTTAAACACAAAAAAATTTCAGAAAACATGAAATGAAGATATCAAGAAGTTAGGAAACATACAAGTATGCAAAGTACTGCCATTTTTGGTGTTTGCAAAAAGGAACTGTTATGAAAATATTGTTGGTACATTAGTAGTACAGTATTAGTGTGAACTTTTCATGGTTTGAAAATACTTTACACCATTTTTTGACAGACCAACACAGGTATGGTAATAGTTGCTCTGCAGAACAGAAAAAATAGAATAAAATTACAAATGTATACTGGTGTTAATGGTGTGTTAAATTTGACATTCTTTTGACATTTGTATTAAATGTTTGAAGTATGTCAGTGTCTCACGTAAGTGAGAAGTGTCAACAATTTTTGCATTATCCATAAATACATGGATAGCTTAAGTATTTACACAGTCTCTACTTTAGTGGTAAGACCACATATCAAATGGAAAGGTGCTTGTTTAAGAAAAAATCCGTTTACCTTGGGTTTACAGTATCGACAGGTTTTACTGTACCCATAACACTTTGGGAGTTGGCTGTCTTTAGGTAACTGGTTGTAAATACTGTACAGGCAGTCCTCATATAGTGTTTCAATGAGCAATGTTTCAATTTAACACTGACAAATCTTGGTTATTAAATATATGGTGAATACTGCCTAGACTTGAATTACATTGCTTTCACTGGCAGCTGGGAAGATCTTCAATGACCAAACTCTTGGGGTATTTTAATTAATTTTTATGGGGAAAAAATACTCCATTCTGTAAAACTGCTTTAAATAATAATTTTCAGGAATATAACACCAATGTTACATGAGGACATACTGCATACTGACTGATACTTGTATAGTTTATTTTCTGTGTTAAATACTTCCCCTCTCCCTGGCCTTCCAAAGGATAGTCATGTTCAGTGTTCAGAATTCAGAAAACTTTGGCTTAAATCCTGACCACCTCCATTAACAGTGTTATAACTAAACAATAACAAAGTCAACACAGTTATGAACAATTGTCTGAAGACAACAGTATGGGTACTAGGCAATGCCCAATGTAACTGCAGAGTAATGAATCAAACACAAATACAGCACATTTGATGAAATCAGTACATGTAAAATGTCAGCAACAGCATAACACATATAAGAAAAATGAATATAACATAACACCCTTCAAAACGCCTTTTAAGGCTTTATCTTCATACAGACAAAAGGGCATCCATAATTAAACAACTGCTCATGAGGTCAGCCTAATCTATTAGAAACGTATTTCATGAATAATTCTAGAGTTGCTTCACAAAGTTTAAAAATTGTAACAGTACCAGAGATTCTTACTAAATAATAAATGCCCTACAAGATCCTGCTAAGCTACATATATAGTAACTGAAGCACACGCCTTACTTCCTCCATGGAGCAGAGCCCTTCATGAGAAGATAAACAGTTCTCAGTTACTCAAGAAATTCCCCGCATTTTATGGAACCTGAAGGTTCATTACCATGTTTACAAGAGCCTGCAACCTATCCCTTTCCTCAGCCAGATCAATCCAGTCCGTGTCTCCCCATCCCACTTCCTGAAGATCCATCTAGCAACACATAAAAGCAGCTGTGCACACAGCCTACCTTGTTCAAATTACTCTTGCAGTAAGTCATCTATATGAAACTATTTTTCTCTGAGAATTCTGATTTCCCTCCTTCATTGCCACACCGAATTTACCGGCAGCCCTTTATAACCAGTGCTAATCCAAAACACCTTCCAGTATTACCACGAATTACCAACGAGGCAACCTAACCTCAAAATGTTTATATCTGAAGAAAAGTGACATTAGGATATTTTATAACCTGTCTGTTAGTCACTAAATGATTTCTGTTCTGGGAGACAGGGACACACGAATCAAAACTTTATGACTTGGGGGTTTCTTTAAAAAATAATTGTAGTTTTCCGATTGGCATTCGGTGCCTTACATGGCACACTGAATTCGATTAATGTCAAAAAATACACATTTCTGACGCAGATGTTTACATTAGTACCTATGTTTTTAATCTTCGCATCCTTCATGGAAATTATCTCCTTCCCAACCTCTTCATCGGCGATGAACTGTACTTCAACATGCTTATTCTTCTTACTCGTTTCCATTTTCGCGCTGTTTCACATGTGTTGCCAACCATGGATCTTGCCAACGATATGTCCGATCATATCCGGTTCCGTTGTTTGTATTAGATTAGATTTTATTAGATTAGTCATGGATCAGAGCACAAGCGGTTTGAAGCTCATAAATTGTTATTGAGTTTTGACAAAACAAACTGCATTGCACCGTTCATGACAACAGATTCTTTAAAATTAGTTAGCTTGGGTATGTCCTTTCTTTTGTGTCTAAACAGTGTTATCGTTGGGGGGAGTTCAGCTAACACTGAATTATTCACTACCCAAAAGAAAATCGTTAATGGCAGGTGTAAAGAAAATTTGCTTGTAGGGAATTATTTCATAAGTTTTACATATATATATATATATATATAACTTTTTTTAAAATTTGTATATTGGCCACAATGTTGGTTGCATGTCGTCCCGCCACAGATCATACTTCCCGCGGACCACGGTGTGGCTTAGCCACTAACACAGACTAACACTAACGTCACAGACAGACACGCAAGTGGCTCGTAGCTTTGATGTCACATGAACGTGTCCACCCACGTGCCTGCACCTTCCAGCCACAGATCATCATTCAGCGAAGCAGAGCGATTCTCATTTTGGCAATGGGCAATGCTGTGGCTCGGATGAACGCTCCCATAAAACTGTGAATCTGGTGGCCCAGCCTCAAGGACGTGTCTCAGCTGCTGTATTCACCCACTACCAAGCTAACACATTCAATACCAAGCAGTAATTCTCACTTTTGACAGAACAAGTAAAACATCTGCTCACAGTGAAATAGATACCAATTCCACATTCATTCAGGGGGTGATTTCACCCCTTGATAGCATGCTGCCACTCCTGGGAATCTGCTTCTGGAACTAAAATCTTTTATAGTGTACTAGTTGCAAATGTGTATGATTTTCGGAACAGTCATTATATCCCTCATCTATGACTTCCTGTTTCTTACCTGTAGGATAGGACAGGCAAAGCATGATAAATTAATTGCTCATTTATCATCTGAAGTTGATGATATTCACTTTCAAAAATGAAAGTGTTAAACAAAAATTTGTAGTACATAGAGGTAGTGTTAGTTAAAGGTAAAGTTGCCCATGCACACATCATGACAGCATAGGTCCAATGTCTTGGGACAACAGATGGAGGTGAGTGGTCAGCTTCATGCCCTAGCTACCTTACTCCCAGAAAGGCACCCTGGTGCCCACAATAGGAGGCTGGGTGGGTCCCACAATCAGTCTGGACATTTGGGTGAAGCACAAAACTTCTTGCCCCTGTTAGGAAATTAGTCCTAGGACAAATAAAAGCTGTCCTATATTTCTTAATTATTGAATTATTCAGGATATGTTGCAAGTTTAGATGCAAGATTTGGGCTCCGTCTCATACATATTGGTCTCTGTTATGGGTAAACTGTTTTGGTTTGAACCTCAGTGTATTAGAGCAAGGTAGTTATTGTGTCTTCTGAAGACCTGTATGAAATATGAATACAAATTGGTGTTATCGCACTGGTTAGTTTCAAGTTACAATTCCATGCCTAAAGATTCTATTTTTTTTTCTAGTTTTTAAAATTTATTTTCAGTATTCTCAAATGCTGCACTTGGTGTATCCTGAAAAATATCAGTGATCACTGGTATAGTATTCACCTGTGAACAATCAGCCTCCTGGTAATGTAAAAGCTGTCATATCGGATGGAAATTTAAAGTTTGAAAAGGAAAGGGAGTGGATAATGGTTTTATGCTAGTTGAGCTTCCAGATTAAAGTTTGTTTAGCAGTGAATTTAGTTGAAGATGTCCACAGACATGACTTCTCTGTGCCACAGATTTGTCAATTATTTGTCTACTGTACATCTCATGTAAGAATGAATTCTTTTGGCTTTTTTGTTACAATAATCTTTTTCATGGCTTGACAGCCCCTAGTGGACCATGGCCTCCTCATTGCCTGTGCTTCACTATCACACCCAGACACATCACACTCAGTACAAGTTCTCCAAAGAGGCGATCAGTTCATGACAGAGACTTCTACCTGACAATACACAACACTCACAAGAGACATACATCCCTTTCCCATGGTGTGATTCAATCCACAATTGCAGCAAGCAAGTGGCCACAAACCCATGCCTTAGACCATGCAGATGTTTGGACATACTGTGTAGAAATACATCTTCATAAATTTTATCTTGCACAACAGTGTTTCATTTTTAAAATATGTATTGGTTCCCATGACTCGTATGGTATATATTGTACTGCACATTGCCTTATGTTTAATAATAATGATGATCATAAGACCCCTCCATAAAAAAAAGCCACAATAAAACCAGTTTTCCACTGACTTAGATGAAAAATTACCATAAAATAAAATACAGCAATTTCTATCTGGGCAGTAATTTAAGTCAACAATTAAAAGAAATTACCAGACCCTAGTCTCAGTACTAACTTGTCATTTACTACAGCACTAAACATGTCAAGTCTTTATTCTGTTGTGAAATACAGAGATGATTAATGAACATCTTGTAAAATTACAGTATGAAGGGAATTAACAGAGAGCAAAATTCCCTGCATATGGCCAAATGATACAGTCAACTTTGTTTTGGATGTAACACATGGATCTGCAATGATCAGAAGATCGGTAAAGCTATAAACCTAGTATATGGTATGTCAGGAAAAATATAAAGAGAACAGGTTTTTACTATTATAGGTTACAGTTTTAGGGTGGAAGATGTCTTCGTCCAATTAATATTTACTGTTGTATATCTGAATGTATACTTAAGTCTTTGTATAAAGCAATTAATCTTCAGACTGGTTCATCTTAAGGCATTATTTTCTGTCACTGCAGCTTTGGAAATTGTGATTGCTATGTAAGTGGCCACCCAGGAAGGAAATATCCTCCCTCGGTTTAAATAAACTTTTGTTTTATAGAATTGTACCATGATTTTAGAGAAACTTTTCTACTATATTCAAACACATCTCACAATATCCTGGACTTTGATTTCTAAATCCTACCAATTGTATAATAAGAGTTTGCTTCAACATCCCTCTGAAATTAAAACCACACACAATCATATGCCGAAAATGCAATGGCCAGTGCTCTCTACTCATTATTTTTTTATTTAACTCAGTCCAAAGAGCATCTACAGCTATGAAATTTATTTGCATTCTTCAATACGTACATTAGTCAGGGCTATCAAATTTAAGTGCAAGTACTGCGTAGAGTTTTCAATACAATTTGAATTACCATTCCCATTTTTTGAAATATATATCTAATATTTAATTTGTGAATTTCAGTGTTACTCTCCATAAAAGCTTTAGCTACTACTCATATGCACTATGATACTGACTTGGAAGGCAATCAAGGCAAAGAACAGGTGTTTTTGCCTGTAAGAAATAAAAACACTCCTGCATAGGTTTCCTAAGAGATAATATAGACAAAAATACTGCAACTTATGTACACTGCATTTATAATGGAAGAAGAGAACTGATATATATTAACATAATTTCTATTTAGTAGATAACAATCTCTAAGTTCATGCCATCTCTGTTAAGTTCCACTGTCAAAGAATTCTAACCAAATGTGTTTAGAGTGTGAAGTTAGATATGCAAAGTAATCTTATAGTTCAGTTGAAACCATTATGCGGCCCTTTCCAAAAATTCCAAAAATTATTACTTATTTTATACACAGAATTTCATAAAACATACTGAGAATTCCAAACCACATACTGCAGTAGTGAAACAGGAGGCCTGATATCTGACTTGCTCCTGTGCACAGAGAGCCTCAAAGTCAGTGGACATCTCCTTTATGCACTTTTTACATGTAACTGTTATATGTATTATTTAGCACTCCGTTTAGTACAGACATTTACACAAGATGAAGATACACTGACAATAAACCTTTTTACCACTGCTATGGTAAAAATGCCATTCATTGTAAATCAGTCAACAATATATTTCTATTTACAATAAAAACTACTATTCATCTATCAAACTAGAATCGTACAAACTAGCAACATCTGCAAATGTAACAGTGAATTCAATTGTATGATTCTGTTGTCTTTAAAAATATGAACAGTGCAAACAGTAAGGAACTTGGTCAAATGTGAACACATGTTTGTACCTTTGGTCCTGGACTGACATATTTTAATTTGATCAGAAGACAGTATTATCAACTGAAGGGCCTATGCATTCAGAATGAGGACTGGTGTATAGTATCTGACCAGTTGTGTTGGGAGTCTGTGATAAGGAATAATGGTAATGTTTGATAATGCATTCCTGTATGGAATAGAATTATAAGTTTTATTCTTTTAACAATAAGCACTGTATTTCAAAAGGCCGTATGGTTAGAATTATATGTTTTGACAGCTAGCAGCTTCTCAGGTTACATGGAATATATTTTCTATGTGTCAAAGGGAAGGTGAAATCTAATATATTACAGTTGTCACGCAGATGCATATCACTTCAATTACCACCATAAGTTAAAGGTGTACCCCAATATGTAATGAATGTAGTTTGTAGCATTCTGTTTGCAAGTTACATGCCTCATGGCCCATGTACCATAGGAACCTTATTTATATTTTGCTTGCTATATTCTGTTACCAGTCATAAAATATAATATTTAAATATTATTTATTTGTGGTTTATTTAACCACGGTTTCAATACCTTGGAGTATAGAGCATAAAATGATGACTAATGAATGAAGTCCTGGAAATGATCTGGAAGGAAGCAATCAGGGCCTAATGAGGTCTTGTCCTAGCACTTACATGCAGGAACTCCAGAAGAAATTAAATGAGTAACATACAGTAAGTATACTGAATCAGAGTTATGCCATTTACCTTTAAGTAACACCTACTTAAATTATGAGAATTATTTAGGATTTAAACATTTAAATATGCTATGTACGTTCTTCAACAATGAAAAGGAAAGTACACAAACATCAGTAATCGGTTTCATTGAGTTATCAAATCAAATGTATTGTAAGGAAAGCCACTTGTATTACTTGGACCAAAAAATTATATCTGATTGTATTGTGTTACATACGTAAACAATTTGAACAAGCATTTGATATGAACGCTAGAACACAGATCATAATAATTCCTATACTTTATTACATATCATGAGCATTTCTGAGCAAAAATATGAAGTTTGATTCAGTTACAGTTTGTGTACTTTGAATCTGTCTGATATGAACCCAAATTAAATTCAACTGATGAATTTGTTATAAACACTGAATACCAAATTCCATGAAACTCCAAAGTGACTTCTGAGATAAAATGTGTAGTTGGATATTACCTCCTAATCATGCCTTCATTTTATGAAATTTGTGCACATGGTCCTTGAAACTGATGGATGTCACAACTCATTCCATATTTTGGTCCTCTGTCCTGAAGATGGAAGCAGTATGATCCACCAAAACCTGATATGATTTCATAATCCAGAAGGCAACAATATGAAATCCCATGGAAACCTCACAATATACGTGTATATTGCTGATAATAGGGTAATTAGAAGTGCTAGAGTGTTATTAAATGGGGAAAAATTAGTCAGTGTATGTCCTAAAAGTAAAGGTAAATTTATCCCTGTGCAGGCCATAAAGACACATGGGGAAATGGAGGTATAGTTCCATTCTTTCTCAAGCGTGACAAAAAAAACGGAGATGAGTGGTCAGCTTCATGCTCTGACCGCTGTTGCCCTAGAGGAAAGAGCCCTTGGTACATGACAGAGAGCCACATTATGTTGCTATGCACGTGGCATGAGAAGATTTGGAACCATAAAGTTCATGATGCTCAACTTCTTCACATTTGACCATCTCCCTTATCTATCCATCTATCTATCTATCTCTCTCTCTCACATACACATACACACACACACACACACACACTTATGCAATCTGCCATGCGTTCTGCACCTAAGTTGCCTTAGGAGATGAAAACAAAGTTCAGTTCATCTTTTCTGCGTAAAATATTGTTCTTAGATTTTATAGTGGAAATGTCAACAAGACCAAGTACCAGAAATAATTTAATAAAATACTGCATCAGCATCTTGAGAAAAGGAGCAATAGCATATTATTATTTTCCTTAGACTATTGACTTTCCTCTAATTATTGTTTAATTTTTATTTCACTTTAAAAATATTTTCAGTACAGATCTCAGTCCTGTTGTCATTTTCACTTTACCACACAGATAAAATGTTACATGGTGCATTATTTGAACATATGTTATCAGCACCTCTTGTGGTTCCAGTAGGAACTGATAGGCATGTATTTTTAAATTTCTGTTGTCTCTGTACTCTGCTATGCTGCCCTGTGTTGCACAATTGCACTTCACTCTAAAACACAAAGAGTACAGTGTACAGCTTCCACACTAATGCAAATATGCATGATCTACATGTTTGTGGTTCTCTTGAGCTATGAGCACATCACTATGAAATTAAATTCTGGCATTTTGGAAACAATTTTCCAAACAAATCAAATGTTAGAGAGACCAAAATTTACTAAACATTCAGACATCAATATCATAGCCAGCATATAGAAGAGTGGGTGAGCAAACAAAGAAGTTAATGGAACAAACAGGCATGAAATATGACCAAACACTGGACTGTTGGGTTGGCAGGCACATGACAGTAGAAGGCCTAAGAGGCTGTATAAATATGGACTGACTTTCACCCTTAAAATAAGAGGAGTTTAGCTTTGTAACAGTAAGAAAAGGAGGATTTTGGAAGCTGCACAAGAAGAATTGGTGGCCTCATGTCATAGTCATGTAACTCATATACTGACAGAATGGAACGCTGTTAAACTGAAACAGAATGAATCACACATAACGTAACAAACAGTCAATAAAGTGTGAAGTAAGTACAAGATTAAGAAAATTAGGATCACAGTATCTTACATGTTGTAAGTTCCCACTTTCAACTATAAGGCTTATGGTTAGGCAATTATGGATTTAATCTGCTTGGTCAGTTCGTGTGAGTCTTATCTCCAAAAGGAAACCTCATGGAAGAATGTCAAGTCAACTTCATTTTCTACAACTATAATTCTATAGTAGTCACACAGCTTTGAAATGATTTAGTTTATCTGATACAGTTATTGCAACTGCTTGGTATAATTGCACTAATTAATTAAAAACGCTGAAGATTCATTGATAAAAAATAATGACTTCTTATGATGGGCTGAATGTATAAGATGATGAATAATGTAGAACAACCAAGAGCGCTTTATGTCTGTTTCTGTTATAATAATGTGAGTTCCAAACTTTTGCAGTTCTTTGAATACTCTCAGAATGCTTTCTTTTCTTTTTCCTTTCTTCAGAAACAGTAGGCATTCAGGCTACCTTTTTGAAGACAGATTTCAAAAGCACAACTTACATGCCTACAACTGCCTATTGCTAATGAGAGAAGAGACATTAAAGCCTTTAATGGAAATGTGGTTTGTTAGACCCATACCAATCCCTATGACATCTTCATGACCCTGGAAATCTGAGTCTTGAAAGAAATGAACTCACAAAATGATTATTAAGGCAAAAATAGGAATGAGTGCACAAGTATGAAAAATAACTATAATTTTTTAAGGTACCACTGCTATTGCTCATATTTTGAGTGAACCAACAGTTCCTGTTTAATTAGTATTTTAGTCTTTACAGTGACTGAAAAGAGACATGTGTCAGCAATTGGAAGATTATGACTGTTGCTTCATAGGCCACTTCTTTATGTGAAAACACCACCATACTGGGTATTATCAACCTAATTAGTAGGGTTATCACCTGCTTCCATTATTTGGAAAATAATGAGTTTCATGTCATATAAACAGAACACATATATGTACTAAACAAAACATTCAAGTTTAGGACTTTCTTGTTTTGTTCAGAATATATTATGTAGGCCTATACAGAGGGGAAAGATTTTTTGTGTTTATCCATTCATTCAAGTGATCTTTTGTTTGTTCCTTATCATAAACATTACAGCATAAGATGATAAAGTTTTGATAACAAAGAAAGGGGATGTCATCATACTTGAACCCCAAGTAAGGAAGCTGTAATCCTGAGATATCCCTCTTTTTTATTTTGTGGAACATGTTTGTTTTATATAATAATTCTAGGTTAAAAATATAACAGAGAGACACATTTTAGTTGTGTTATCTTTAATGTCAAGTGTTACTGTAACAATAGGCTGATATGTCAACTGACTGAGCTGAAATGCTATTTTCTCATGGTTTGTGTAAATTTTCAGTACAGAAAGGTTGAAAGGAGTTCAACAATCTTTCTACTGGATTATAGAAGGTGCCTTGGCACGTGTCCCCAGCGTCCTGTATTTATGCCAACAGAAATGAAACAAATCAAATTTAAATTAATATAAGCATGGCAGGAGGAAAGTTTCACAAGTATGCATGTATTTTGTGTCTGTGTGTATGTGCATGCCTGCACATGTATAAGTTTTGTGTCTAAAGAATCCAACAGGAGATTCTTTGTTACAGTTGTTATGGAAGTCCACTGAAGGTAGATATACTAGTGTACACACAAAGAAAGGCTCCTCATTACAGTAGACTACAGTTTTGATTAGAATCATTTTTCCATTACCTGTTATTTACCAAACTGCATTTAGGTCTTTGTGTAAGATGATGGCCAGTGTTGTCAAATTACTTATGATTTGTTGTAGATAACAGTGAGGTTTCAGTGTAATACCAATTTTATCCACAATCATTCGGCCATAGTGGAATTATTGTGACTTTTATGACATGACAAGTATAGTGTAAAGATTATCTTACATTTAGGAAGGAGTACTGTGCTTATGGTGTCACACTACACCACACAGTCGGACACTTTGTCCACTTAGGTTATTCAAGACTAAAAGTTAAATGCACAGACATAAAGCAAACACATTTTGTAAGACCTGTCTAACCTTACCATCACTATGTGGTTGTAGTTACTGTTACATGAAGAAATGTAACTGCCTAAATTACATGAGGACTTTTTTTGAATAGTCTTTTCCTGCAGTACAAATAAAAGTTCTTAAAATACATGCAGCTTTAGCAGCTTCACTTGCAAACAAACTTAGCATTTTTGGAAATTTGACTCTTAATATTGTTCAACAAATTAAAAAGTTATTTGTTTCAAAGCATTTGTCAATTCCATAGACATTATAACATCATGATTAGTCTTAAGATGCATAATGAATTACAATATAAACTCAGAATATCTAAAATTTGTTTTGTTTTGAAATATTCTACACTAATTGAACTGTTACGTGTAACAAGGGCAAAGATAATTTTAAAAGACATTCATATTTTTCTTTTTATCTCATTAACTTGTGTTTAACATGGCAGACTCAAACCACCGCACATGTTGAATAATGAAGGTGAAGGTAAGTATATGTATCACCTATTGCTGCAGTGTGCTGTCACCTCAGAATTTTGAAACTATGTTGCATGTCTTTAGGATTATAGATCTTTGTATGGTCATGTGCAGAAAGTCTGGTAAGTCTAGTTGCTGGAGGACATCATGCAGTTTGTGAGAAATGACTCCTGTTGCAGATATAGTGAGAGGTATGGTACATACCATTGCTATTTGCTACTGTTGTTTTATTTCAGTGCTTAGTTCTGCATATTTTCTCATTTTTTCGGCATAAGCACTTGGGAAATTACCTGAATTTGGTATGCTGACAACAATTAAATAAACTGTTTTATTGGTTTTCTCAAAGAGTGTGATGTCAGAGCTGTTATGTGGTACTGTTTTATCTGTAAGTATTCACTTGTCCCAATATGAATGTACCAGATTATTCTCTTAAGACCTGGAATGGATTGTGTTTATGGTAAGGGTACTTTCATTTAGTAGAGAGTACTGCAGAGCCAGTTTCTCATGCAATATTTTTGCAACATTATCATATCTCAGATCCAGGTATTATTATTATTATTATTATTGTGAACTTTGGAATGTTTATCCAAACGTGGAACTATTACTTTTTTCTTGACTATTTTACAGAAGAATTGTAAATGCATTACAGCATTGTTGAAGAAACAAGGGATTTAGCTTTACATGGGTAGCACCAGTGGAAGCAGAAACCCTTTACTAAATATCAGATCAGTCATTGACACATACAGTGGGCAAATGTGCATAAAAACATGCCATAAACATCCCATACTTATACTATTTAAGAATTTTGGACAGTTTGTATTTTAATGAGTCAGAAACCCTATCCTGGCTTCAAGAGGTCACAGATTTATTGGCACATTTTTGAAAGGGTTTTGCAGCTATATTATGCATGTTTGGACTCTGATGTAGGCCTCTTGTGGCAACTTAAAATTGATGCAAACCAACAACAGACTGTGTTCACTAAGTACAGGATTGGTCACTGTGTATACACTTACTTCCATAAGAGACAACATATTTAACTTTTTCGTGGTTATGGAAGTGCAGTCAAACAGTCAGCCATCCCAGTACAGGACGTCATGCAAGTATGTGCAGATACAATTTTCTCCTTATTCAACAATTTCATATTTCAGTTAAAATAATCAGTATAATAGTCTACTACAGTAGAAATGTTAGAACTGTGATATTTTTTCATTATAATATAGCAGTCAGTGTATGACCAGACTAAACCTTTTAAGCCTAGTGGTTCACACACACACACACACACACACACAAAAACCATCAGGCTTAATGCATTGATGAATCCTATTCCGGTCAGGTCACGTCAGGTCCAGTGGGAGGTCACACAATGCGGTAATGTACCTGACCTCCAGAACAGGATTCACCACTAGTGTGATACTAAAAGATCTTAATTATAAACACACAATATTTTATGTGTCCATATGACTGTTAACAATGAACAAGGATTGTTTCCCTACACAACATTCACCAATTGGATTTTCTAATGGATATATACTCTGTTCTGTGTGAAGTATGAACTCTGTATCATATAGGCTGTGACACTGCTGAAGCGGTTAGTTGCTGCTGCCACTTTGGAGGCCTGGGTTCAATTCCAGGCCACACCATGTGAGATGTGCCCTCAAAACAGCAATACTGGGACAGGTTTCTCTCAAAATATGTCAGTTGTCCCTCATCCGTATCATTCCACCAAAGCCCCGTTCTTTTATTCACGTAACACGCTACTTTTACCGGAGGGAGAATAGGTGAAGCCTGGGAAACTTCAAAAAATACAAAGCTCTTTGGGGTATAAGGGTACTTTCACATATAATGTTGATTAATTTTTGTCCCTAAAGGGTGAATAAAAATCATAATGAAGATTTATGCTTAGAAACGGCTAGTTGGTTGTGTGAATTCACAGAGGAAGAGAAGTAAGCTAATAGCTGGCGTCTCCTTTTGGTTCTCAAATGTATTATGTTTCCATACTGAGAAAATCTTACTCCAATTGAAACATGTCACTTACTTTCATGAAATGTCATAAGTATAAAGTCTCCAGTTCCAATCAAAGATGACCAATGTAATTGGCCAAGGAACTCAGCAAACAATTTGTCCCATTTTCATTATGGACATCCAGGTCCAAGTACTATCTTTTTCATGCTATAATGGTTATTATGGAATTATGCCAGGAAGTATGCTAAGGATAACTCCTCTCCAACAATTCTCTCTCTAATTTTAACTTGTCTCTTCCATCACACAGGCCTGTATAAATTTTACACAGAAAGTCAAACAATGCCAATCTAGACATGTGTATATTGTTAGCAGCATGTACAATTTGATACTAGGGTGAACATTACCAGACTGCATACTAGATTCACTCAACTTACACCAACCTTTCAGTACTTCTGTAAGGTTGCACATTTTTTCCAATATTATCTTCACTAAAGATTTTATGTATTCTCTGATTCTGTTCACTAAAAACTGTAATAATATAAGATGTGCACCAAGTGAACTTGTCAGTTGTTGGTTGGTTTGACGTCAGTTGTTGGTTGGTTTTACAGACTTTGTTCAACTTGTGCTCCAAATGTTACAGAGACCACTACTGAGGTGGGCAACGCACTACTGTTGAAAGGTCACTGAAGCCCTTGTCAATGGGAGCACGATCATCATAGAGAGTTGGTGCCTGTAGTATGATGCCGGCTGTTCCCACCAGGACGGCTAGTGTGAAGATCCATAGAAATAGGCGATCTAGCACCATTGCTACATATTTCCAGTCTTCTTTCACCTGTCAAATATGACACATTAACATGAAATTAAATTATACTTTCTTGTCATTACTGAGTAGTAGGTGGCACCAACACTTTTAATAAGATGGGACTAAAATATAACCTTATGAAAAAAGAATACTTAACAAGCAGATCCATCCTTGATTAGCTTAACTGAGAAAGTTATGCTATGAAATTAAACAAATAAATTACAGTGTACTCTCAATTATGCAGGGTAATGGCATGGAGGAGGGTACATGAATAACAGAAAAACATGGAAAATCCAAACTTTACTGAGCCATAAACAAAAAATAACACTGCACTTTATTAATGACATACTGAATATGCACATAGGTGATGTTTGTTTGTTTATGTTAGTAGTCCGTGATTTTTTTGTGTATTGAGGACTTTGTTCGATCACCGAGCACTAAATCACATTAATTCCTACCTTCATTACTAGTCATTAGAAATTTACAATCATGCATGGATAATCTGCAAATCAGGTAATTTATGTATGGATAATCAAGAGTACACTGCATTGTGACTTTTCATTTAAAAGTACTTAATGTCTGAACAATTAAGCTAAAGACACAAAAGTGTTACTATTTCTTTGTGTCAATTTTGCAAAGATGGGAATGACAGCTAGTCTGGCCTTAGTCTCACGCAGAAAAACAAAACCAAATATTTTCACTCTGGAACAAAGTTAAGATAAAATGGCGTCAGAAATCGAAGGAAGATTAAAAATGAGAAAAAACCGAACTTGACACTTAAAATGAATCTCAGAATTTGAGTCAACATGGACTGGACAGATCACAAAAATTATGTTGTATGTCCACGTGCCAAACCGGAATTCATAATAATGTATATGAAGACTACAAAATATCAGAAATGTTAATACCTCAAACCTTTTGTTCAGTAACAGCACAGATAATTTACAACATACACTTCTTTACACACTTCCAACGTTTTTATTAATTGTGCCTTCTTCTGTAAAATTACAGAACTCTTTATGCAACCATTTGCACATTTTTATTCCATACAAGGTAGGGACTTTGTTAATAACTGAGTAACTACAAGCTTCTCAAGAAGAATCTTGTTCCATAAGAATGGTCAAATTCTGAGAAGAAAAGTTGCCTTGTTATTGTGTTTATATGTTATAGAACAAAGGGTGAAGTGTGGGCACATTCTGAAATGTGTTAATAATAATTGAATACAGACTTTAGGTCTTTTGAAGTATCTTCCTGGACTGCTTGACCCTGAAAAAAAAGGCACTACAATCCTCTAAAACATTGGGCACTAGCCCAGCAACACAGCACCATGTCAGAGAAAACTTGCATCTTCAGCAATGCTGTCACAAGCACCTCAGATCTCACAATTCAGACTTTGTCTAGACCAGAGTCTTCTCTAAATGTGTTCATCTTATGCTGTATACAAATCCGTAGCAATATTCAGGAAGATACTGCCATTGTACATTATGGATGCTTTAACACATCCTTTCCTTATTTTTTTATTTATTTATTTACACGAACATTCCAAACATGTTTTGGTCTATAACACACCATTATCACGGAAATAGATAATTCAAATATTGGAAACTACTGAAGGTTTTAAGATTTGTGGATCACATGTGTTAAAAAATACACTATATTGCCAGCATTGTGCCTGAAAGCAGTAAGTTATTAATATGTTATTTCACTTTAAATCAGATTTCTCAGATTTGAATATATTAATATGGAAGAAAGGAAGTGCTTTTCTATTAGGATAATCTAATATCATAATATGGTTGAATATATTTCAACCAGTATTGTATTTGCAAAAAAGAAAATATTAATTAAATGTTACAAGTATTCACAGTGCTATGTCTTATTTTCTTTGAGTTTTGACTATGATGATCTTTCTAAATCCTAGACATGATAACAAGTGGATTAATATTTTGCTGAGGAGGCAGAGGGGTTTTGTGTTTACATTACTTTGATACTGAGCAAAATTACAGTTATAGTTTGAATTTTCATCGACATGACAGACACCATAGATGTATTTTTCTTTCATTGTACAGTACCGTATTTAGCTGATTACTTCTCGATATGCATTCCAGACTCACAAGGATTAATACATAAAAACAATTCTGTTCTATTCCGTTTTTAATTTTCCCACATTTGTTTAGTCTGAAAGGTCTCATACTTTACTTTTTCTAGCCAAGTTCCAGAATATTTTATGAGTTTAATGACACTTGGTTTCTAACCCTGATGGACATTTTGGGCGTCTACCATACACATAAATTTTGGAGATTTGTCTATGAAGTGTTCATAATTACACTTCAGGACCATTCTTAGTTTGAAATATTTTCCTTCTTGATGTTATCAGTTTCCTTACATGATACATTGTATTCTCATGTGACTGTTGAACCAGGTGTTTGATTTCAACCCACCAACTTACAGTTCTTGCACACAGACACAGTGCTGTATGGCATACAAATATTTACATTCAGAAGAACCATCCTTCTTGTAGAATTTTGGGCAAACAATGCACATGCAATTACTAAGCCTCTTTACTATAGCCAAGATAATTTACTTTGGTGGAGTCCTCCAGCATTTTGGTGTGCTCTGCAATGAAGCGCACGCAGAAGCAGGACTTGTGTACTTCAGGTGGACAACTTGAATGCGAAAAAGCAGGGTTACGAAGCACGGGACTCTTTTTGCTGTCTGACAGTTCATCTGTAGACTCCGATTGCATCACCACTGCAGGTCCATGAATCTGACAGCTTCCACTTAATGGACCACCATCTACCAAACTACACATGCACAACACAATTTTGTTAGTTGTCATGTTGTACTTTCTTGTTGTGTATCAACACTGAATCAACTGAGGAAGCTCTACAACATTTACATGATTATGAACTGTGAATCAAGTAGGACTTTCTCATCAAAGTAGATGCTTGCCTATAGGTCTCCCCAACACAGATGCCACTTCCACCCCATAGCAAGCTTCTTATTGCAACAATTCTAGGCGGCCTGTATACAAATACAATCCATCACATACAGACTTGTTTTGAAATGTCCTCAATACAACGATTCTTCATCTTTCCAGTCCATCTAGGTTGGGAAATTACATCTTACTTCCACTTTCCTTACAGATAACAGCATCTAATCATTAAGCAAACAAAAATCAGTGGTGACCACTGAAGAGACATCACACAGCTGTAATAGACCATATGCCTTATTACCTGACTTCATGAAAAACAGATAAAGGCACATCTCAATTGTGTATTTTTATTTTCAATTCGAGGTTTATTTAATGATGTTGTCATTAAGTGAGTCTATATAATTTCTAATGACTGGGTAATAATGAATATTGTATTTGAAGAATGTTGAAGTGTGTTCTTGTATAGGTACTATATGAGCAGTTCCCTGGAGGTGAGGCGGATTACAGATGAGTTCTCAGTGTTTGCATGTACATGCACGCATGCACACGTGTTGGTTGACAATTGACATGACAGTCCTGAACAGCCCAAATATCCTGCTTAATGGAAGTTAACAAGATGTCTCCAGTAACACTGCTGATACCAGGTCAAGAACAGATTGACACATGATTTATGCTATCCTACTTTTATGCATCAAGAAGCTTAAATGCACACATGAATATTTATACAATTAAAATCACCGTCACCTGGAAGGAGACATATCGTCCTTTGTGGGGGAACGCTGCCGGGAGGCTCGTCCACTGCCTATGCAGGATGTCTTGATGTCATCATCACTGGGATGCTGAGTTGTCTGGTATGGGTAGTAGCAAGGAGTAATTTCCTTGCCTCGCACTGTACGCATTAACATTCGTCCAGAGCTGTACCTGCGTAATCGTACATGTTGCACATTTGAAATCAGATTCTCACGTCAACTGAATCCAGATATGTACAGAAGTTCACATGGATCTACCATCTTCAGTGAATTCAGTTTCACATAAACAAATGACATAGAAAGTCATCACATAGACATAGTACCAAGTGAAATAAAAGTAAGACAGGAAGCTGGAGAGGGCCATGTGACTGCTTTGTTTCAGACCTCAAAATTGGTGTAGATTTTTCTTATTGAATGTAATAGCATGAAAATATAGAGACCGCAACAAACACTTAAAAAAATAGTTTCTTAAACAAAAATTGGCTCAGTGATTGGACACATTTTGATTTCTCCCAAGCGTATAAAAAGGGGTCTGTGAAAGTTTCATGCATTTATATTACTAATTAACTGTGGAAGCTAACACAGTCTTAATATATCTGATGATATGATAAAACCCTTCTCTATGTTATTATACAGAGAGTGGTAAATCTCCATACATCTAGATTATCAACATTAGAGCGGCAGCAGAGGTTTAGGTATTTCCATCTTTCTCTTGGTCAAATCATGTTTCTTCTCCTAGTTGCAGTTTATACATACACTAACTCTAGCATGCGCTTATAACTTAGTCTTAACAAATTTTGTGTCTGCTTGCACCTATAATTAGCAATAATTACATTTAAATTGTACATATTTAGTTTAGTTATTTAGTTCTCTTATTTATTTGTTTTATGGTCATGTAATGTATATCCTGCAACTGACCTAAAATTTCATCTCCTCACCTGCTCGGCTCAAATTGGTACTGTGGACGCCGCATGACTAACAGTCGTGGTAGAATGTGTATGAAAACCCTCTTCACCCAAGGCGCCATCTTATGGGTCTGTGGGGACCGGAAGTGTACGTTGAGCACCACCACCGTCACACAAATACTGCAACATCACACTACGTGTTGTACTGTAGCTACTGGTGATATGTTTATTTGGAAATGTTTAATATTGATAATAATTAACATACGGTGGAAGGGATAAAGGAGGATGAATGACAGAGGACTTAATAAATTCCCAAGTAAATCTACTTCAATTCTGCCTTAGCAAGTTCACTCAGTCGGTAAGATGGCTTGTAATGAGAGAGTAATCATTTCAGCAACGGGTCACGGGCAAATGATCCCGGCTAAAGCTAACTGTGGCCCCCTTACTTTCATACGGAGAACGCAACGAAGGTACGCCTATAAAGAAATGGGATCCGACCCTACTTCCCACATTTTGTACTGTAAGTATCACTATATAGAGCCATTTCATCGTCTCATTCGACGTTAGAAACCTTCGGAAGTCGCATAAATCCTGGAGTAACTTACTTGCACCTTAAATTTACATGTGTCAATCAGTACAGTATCAAAGTTTGTGCCTTGGAATGGTCAGCTGCAGCGGAAGTTGTTCTTTTATTGTAACCCCATCATATGCTGAGATGTACCTGAATGACCGATTAAGACGTGAGAAGAAGCTGCTATGACCTAATGTAAAGGTTTACTTCTAGCTTTGCCCCGTCGGTGGACCAATGACAAGACTGTTCGCAACTAACATGTATAGAATACTGAACACTGTTCACCACCTTCATCCTCATTTAATCGTCCTACGTAAAATAATTCTGTATCAGATTTCCATCGATGTTTTAATTAATCATTTATTGTTACATATTTTCCTATTCTGTTTTCTACTTTTACATATCTTGTAATGCATTCGAAGTATTATCTTACTTTTATATAATTATGTAAAACGTATTCATTTTAAACCTTCTGTGTAGGTGTTTTGCATGCATATTTGATTCATTTAGACTTGTTCTATATGCGGTGGGGTTTCCAACACTTTTGTATCGATATGAATGTAAATAAGTGAATGAACGAATAAATAAATAAATAAATAGTTTAAAAAGCACAACTTTTCTAGTTATGCCATCAGGTGAAAGTGTGAAATAAATCTTTTGGTGACAGAAATTATTTAAGAATAATAAGAATCTACACGATATTGTTATACGTTTAACTGGTGACGGATAGACAGCCATCTCCCAAAATGTGTTCCTTCAAAATCAAAACAAAAAAATGGAAAACGTCCAATACTTATACGAGATGCATAAAACACACACTTTGATAAAAAAAGTTGAAGCTTAAACACTGTAAGCTAATAACCGGAAATACACTTTGTATTTCCTTCCATAATATGCTGAAAAGTAGTTCCAGTAGATTTCAAAACAGAAGGCACATGAGGGTGGTAAGGCTGTCTGCCTTACGCACCGGCCCCCTTTACCGTCAGTAATATTTCCTGGGGTTAAAGGCTGAGTCAACCCCAGGGCCATAGTGCGGCCGGAAGGATTATGTCAACGAAAATCACCAATGACACTATCGGGAATCGAACCACGACTTTCCGGCTTGTAGCGCAGTGCCTCAACCATATCAAATATACCGGTTTATTTGGAGTTCCATACCGACTGACCTCCCTAATTCGTTCTCCCTGTAAGTATGAAAAATATGTTTCTCAGACGTCGCACACACACACACACACACACACACACATATATATACACTATACATGTATACACACACACACACACACACACACACTCACACACACACACACACACATACACTCATACTTAGTTTAATGGCATCAGTGCCGTCAGTGTAACATGTTACATCAACACCCCTTGACATGTAACGGAATTGTTTTCTGGTTTCACACGTCACTGTACATACGTACATACATACATATATATATGCGTGTGTAATTTATCGTGTTGCCGTATGATTATCACAGACATATACATATCATTAATCTTTTCTTTCAGAATAAAGCGAGTCGGTTTCATAAGAAAGAATGATTTATTAGAAGCTGTGGCGCACATCACTCAGCCCACAGCTGTAAGAAACTACGCTTATAAGGAGGTCAGATATTAAAACCCATCTCTATAAAGAAAAAAAATCTAGAAACGTTCACTAGGAACTGAATTGTTAAACCACACCAAGAAAGGGTTTTATCTGTATTTTCTTGTTTCACAGTTACAAACTTTGGTGGCCACGTCAGACGTATATGCTTTCAAGCCGGCGGGCAAGATATTGATGAAGTGCCAGACGCAGGTACGTACAATTTGGAGTCGATGTGTGATGTAACAGAAAGTACCGTAGAAAAAACTGGCTGGAGATGTTTAAGGGTACCATACCGAAATTGATCCGAGGGTATGAGTAAATTTACGACCACTCAGAACTTCCCAGACACTGAAATGTTAATATGGTACGTTCCCAACGCAACGACTGGACATGACTTGTTCGTTTTTCGTTTCTTACTCGGAATCCCAATGACAAAACAGTTTCTTCACTTGTCAAAGCTTGAGAAAGCCACAGCTGTCGATACAATAAGAGGAGTCATTCATCACAGACAGTTTCTTCTGGATGGTTCATGTAACACAGAATAAAAACCAATAGAAGACTCATAAACAGGGTTCTGAGGGACTAGGGTAAAACAGCGGTAATCCATCTATTTCAAGGCAATGTTCCAAATGTTGCGTAAGATTACAGATCACAGAAAAGGAGAAGGTCATTTGGAATATGACATATGAAGGCCTAACAACTAAAAGTGTACATACAAAATACGGAGCTTGTTACTCAAATATCTGCCATTGTATACGGTTGCTCTTCTCTTAGCAAAATGTAGATTTAAATCAAGATCATCTATTACGAACAGTGCCGTACACACTACGTCGAAATTCAAATATCTTCGTCATAAATAGGGGTAATAACTAACGAATACTAACCGTCTGAAGACCGACCCTCACCTAACTTACTAAATTCCAGTTAGTCGCAGAGAACCAGTCAAAGACTACTAGGTTAATGTTTTTAGGGAAATAATCGACATATATTGTGAGAATCACGCAACAAAACGCAGTGTGTGGCAAAAGAGTATCTAAATACTAGAGTAAAAAAGGTAGGGTACCGTACAACCCACGAAGGCACAGAGGGTAAGCGGAAGTATAGCTGTACCAAGTCTTACCTTTGGCGCTAGATGAAGGTGGCCGTTCAAAATCACTCTCCGGCCGCTTTACCTCCAGAGAACAGACTCGGTACCCACTGTACAGTAGGCTGGGTGAGCCCTAGAGCCAGTCTGCGTGAGTTTTCGAGGTAAGAAAATCTCCTGCCCCGACCGGCATTCGATCACCGATCCGTCAAGCCAATAGCCTAGTCGCTGCAACAACTATGCTACCCTAGGCCAGATGTTATAATAGGTGGTACATATAATAACTGTTGTGTTATAAGTGATTAAAACTGAAACAAATATTATATGTCTTAATTTTCATGACCTCTCCAAGTCTAGGTTGAAGAAATGCAACGCTTATGCAACAGTATGCAGATATTTATTTACTGCTAAATTACTGTACATGTTTCGGACGTCCATCGCGCCCATCATAAGGAGTACATAAAACTGTAGTTGCAGCCTCTGGTACAGATCATACTATCTGGGGAGCAAGTTTCCTCAGGCGTGACACGCCTGAGGAAACTTGCTCCCCAGATAGTATGAGCTGTACCAGAGGCTGCAACTACAGTTTTATGTACTCCTTATGATGGGCGCGATGGACGTCCGAAACATGTACAGTAATTTAGCAGTAAATAAATATCTGCATACTGTTGCATCTCGTTGGATTTCTTCAAGCTAGAATCACGATGAACGGAACTACGAATATTACAAAAAAACTTTCCAAGTCTGTCCAATATAAATAATTCTTCAGTGTGTTTAATCACTAAATATTTTCCTCCACTAAATTATTTATCCTGTTGTTATCACGAACTGCGTTCAACATTGTAACTACATATTTTCTCAAATATAAAACAATATATAAAGTGCGCAGTCCACAATGACGGGAACTTTCCCTACGAGATGATTCACGGAAGAGAAGCTATTCACTGAACTGAAAAACCCTACGATGAACTGTCCGCTTACAGTGAAGGAGCATTAAATCTGCATATAACTGTTCTGTGTTGTTCGATACTGAGCGAAACGGACGTGCAGGTGTAAGCATACATAAACGTCCAAAGTTGCCGTTAAATATGTCAGATATGAACAGAAACAGAAACGGCTCAAAAATGTTTCGTAAAATTCTCCAGTATCAAAATTCATAAAAAGTTATTCCGCGTTTCTTTTGATTTTAATCCCCTGTTGCATTTTAATTCCCTTTCACAGTCTTTCAGACTCTCAAACACTATGTTGCTAACGTCTTATTCAACCACCATGCGTCCGTAATTGAACAACAACATCAACAACAATAACAATAACTAAAAAACCTTTAATTCAACTCACGAGCAGGGCGTTAGATTCGGAAGTGGATGGTAATTAGATCGAACCTAGGCAGTCAGTTTTTATACGTGTAATTTTAAGCATGTGACAGCTCATCATCATTAACTTTGACAGACTCTATTATTTAACTACCGATTTGTTTACAGTTTATCACCGTCAACATGTTTCTATTTGTTGGCTGAAAACAGAATATTTACACAGAATACATGCATATATATACATATATATAATATTTATACCACAAGTTCGATACACTTAACTCCAATTGTTCTTTTTACAATACCGAAAGACAGATCATACAGTCGCCGGCTTCTTTTACGTTCTAGAAATTCTGCCTTAATATACACTGCACATTTTCTATGGCCTAACGTCACACGCAATTTCAGGACCCTACATAAAATGGCTTTACTCTTGCTTCCATTTCTCAAGCTCCTGCATCAGCCATGTAGTTATTACGGATTATAGACTGAAGTCAGGGAACAGGAGGGGGGCGGGCTGTCACATACTGTCACATACTGTCACATACTGTCACATACCACACACACAGAAACAGCACGATGACATCATAAGCCAACTTATGCCTTTAAGAAAGAAAATAAGTCCCGAACTCATAAAGACGACTACCTCACTGCAAATAATAATAATAATAATAATAATAATAATAATAATAATAAGGTGGAACCTGAAATGTACGATTATACCAGTAATAATTGGAGCCACTGGAATAGTAACGAGAAGCTTAAGGAAAAATTTGGAAGCTGTACCAGTAAAACATTCGATAGGTTCACTACAAAAGACAGCTATACTTGGAACATCACACATAACACGAAAAGTACTGCAATGTGAAGCTTGAAGCCTGAGCGGTGGGGATCACCGCTGGTTCAAGAGAAGTACCTGGCAGAAAAGGCCTGTGATGAGAGACATCAGTACCATATAATAATAATAATAATAATAATAATAATAATAATAATAATAATAATAATAATAATAATAGTTACAAGCAGGCTTAAATAAAAATAAAAGTGCTGAGATGAGTTTATTTTGCAAATTTACGTAAGATTGAACAATGTTTCACACTCGATTGTTACGGGTTTCAGTTCCCTTCATGCCCACAACTTCGTTCTACAGTTCCGCTAGAAGTGCTGTTTGAAAAGTTGGGCAAAGTAATGAGGAAACCACGGACAGACTTTCGTCAAACAACCGTATTTAGGTTGAGAATTAATTCCGAGAACTTCCACACACATAGCAAGGGGGCCCTCCTCTCGACCGCGACTGCGCCAACACCGCATTTTGCCAGAATGCTAAACGATTGATTTTTTCCATCGCAATTATTTTTTCTGCTTCCAGAAACTGTCACAAAAACCACGCAATCTGCCCAACTCTTTGGCTCGATCCAGTGTCGTTAAAAGACACGGAAATAATTGTGGAATGTTAGTGGTTTATACAGCAGAGATGCTTGAAAACCGAGGCAATGGAAAGACAACACTAAGATGTATTTCAGGGATGCCCTCTTTAGGAAAGGTTGTTGTGTGGATGTGACATTGGGTTATGTCAGCTGGCATGCTTCGTTTTTAGTGGTGCTGCACTACTAAAATATTGAGGTGCGTCATCCCCGCTGTGTTGGTTCAAATAACAAGAAGTTAGTGTATCATACTTTCAGTCTAACACAACTATATTTCACCTAGTGGTATAGTAGGAATACAACTACATGTTTCGGCCCTGTATGTGGGCCATCATTAGGTTGCGTTTTAACTCACAGGGGGTCGCTATACAAGCTATGTGGGGTGTTTTTGGGAGTGTTGGGGGTTGGGGGGTTGATGGGAACGAGATCTCGTTGTTTCAATAGTGGGTATCATGACCTGGGGTTATTATAAGTGGATTATCATTAGTTTTCTGTGTACACATGATAATGATAATCCATTTATAATAACCTCAGATCATGATATCCACTATTGAAACAACGAGATCTCGTTCCCACCAACCCCACCAACCCCCAACACTCTCAAAAACACCCCACGCAGCTTGAATAGCGACCCCCTGTAAGCTAAAACGCAACCTGATGATGGCCCACACATAGGGCCGAAACATGCAGTTGTATTCCTACTATATCACTAGGTGAAATATAGTTGTGTTAGACTGAAAGTATGATACACTGACTTCTTGTTATCTGCAATACTAAATTCTGATGCTACGACTCGAGTTCTTTAATCTGTCGCCTAACGAGGGTGATATACTTGCTAATAAATGACATGTGAGGCATTTTTATTTTCTGTCTCCAGATTTAGTTAATGGAGCTTGTAAAAGAATTGTTTAAGAACGCTGTGAAAAGGAAGTTTAACATACCTGATGGAGACAAGGATCATGGCGAAGATGAGGTACTTGCCGAGTAGCGGTACGACAAGCGATGTAGGTGGAATAATCTCGACAACCAACAGGAAGAATACGTGAAGGCTGATGAGTATAGATATCGACAGAGTCACCTGTGAACAAACAGAACTAGTATCTGACAGACAACTACGGCGTTTCTTGGGAAATATCAACATGAAAAGAAAGGAAAGGAGAATAAAAGTGGGGAGAGATGAGAAATTAAGAAAAGAGCAAAAATAAGATGATAGAGTGCAGGATGCAGGCGCCTGACGTCTAGAGGGTCTGTTTGAAATAACGTGGTTGGTAATGGGGTCTTGGAGGGGATCTTGTAAAAACTGCAATGAAAATAGGATGAAAGATGGGAAATGTATTGACCAGCTGAGCGATCATAACCTCGATAAACGGATTTTACTCTATGAAACTTATTAAACAGATTTTATTAAACGCGCGTAGAGTACCGCATACCACAGCCTTTCTTGTGTCGGGCGAAGCAAAACAGTGTAAGGTGCCGATAATATAAAAGATGATCTTACAATACAAAGATTTTGTACCGGGTGGAGTTCTGTTGGTTGGTGCTGTAGCGAATCATCCCGTTTGCTTGAATGGATGATTTGGAACACTGAAATGACTTTCAATTTCACAGTTCGCACGACTTAAAAGTACCAGATCAGTTCTTGTACTTTCATTCTTTCATTGTACGATTGCAAACAAGAGGACAGTAAAATGTAATAATGATGTGAACACTTTAAACCTCCTTCTATTACAGCATTAATAACCAAACATTTTGCATATTCCATACTACGCTCCTTGTTTCATATTACCTTCCATACGCATTTATTTGAAGAAAAATCAGTATCAAAAGTATATAACGACTTTTTAAGCTGTTTATGCAAACAGCACGACAACTGTTAATGTAATAATGTTTTAATATAGCCTATTTTTATTTGTAACTTACACGTGGAATATATTCAGAAGGAAACACAATGATAATACACTATTTTAACCCTTATCCTGCTAATGTGGAGAATAAGGTGAGCTCCTAATAATGCTAGCAAATGGCAGATGGGATTTAACTCGGCTTTTAAAGGGTTAAACGACCCTTACTTACTTCCTCCATGGTGCAGAGTCCTTCTTGAGAAGCTAACTGGTTTGCAGCTAGTCAAGAAATTCCCCGCATTTCACGGAACCCGAAGGTTCATTACCGCACTCA
>Ga0123357_10000893_pt1 | contig 30430 bp, 26 predicted proteins | sample TergutEmb28metaG_FD_89873 | JGI IMG/M metagenome (GOLD analysis project Ga0123357, IMG submission 89873) | Embiratermes neotenicus P4 segment gut microbial communities from Petit-Saut dam, French Guiana - Emb289 P4 | ecosystem: Host-associated > Arthropoda: Insects > Digestive system > Gut ...
CAGCCAGGAAAGCGCCATCGCGCCATCGCCTGCGTTGATTTCCCGCGCAAGGCGGCCAATGCCGGAATCGGCGCGAAAACGGTGGCTGTCGAGAAGCCAGACGACACTATCGGGCAGTGCCGCCTTGCTTCCAGCCCCCTGCAATAGGACTTCCTCCGGCACATCGGTCAGCGCCGCGAGCCGTGCGGCCTCGATCGCCTGAAAACGCCAGCCGGAAGAGAGGTCGGCAAAGACCGCACCCGCTTCGACGGCGGCGAGTTGGTCCTTGTCGCCGAGCAGCACCAGCCGGGCATGTGGGGGCAAGGCATCGAAGAGGCTGGCAGCCAGGGCGAGGTCGAGCATCGAAGCTTCATCGACAACGAGCAAATCGAGCGCGAGGGGGTTGCCGCCGTGATGCCGGAAGCGCCCCGCCGTGCCGGTCGCACCGAGCAGCCGGTGGATGGTATGGGCTTCGGCTGGCAGCCGTGCGCGCACGGTTTCCGGCAAATCCCGCGCACGGGCGTCCAGTGCTTCGCGCAACCGGGCAGCGGCCTTGCCGGTGGGCGCAGCCAGCGCGATGCGCAAGTCCGGTTCGAGTTCGAGCAGGCAGGCGATGAGGGCAGCCACGGTGGTGGTTTTGCCCGTGCCAGGGCCACCGCTGATGATGGTAAGTCTTCTGGTCAAGGCAAGCGCGACGGCCACTTTTTGCCAGTCCACGCCTTCACGTGGAGGAAAAACGGAACCGAGCACCGCACGGGTACGCTCAACCGTCAGCGCGCCATCGGGCAGCGGCACGGAAAAGGCATTCAATGCGCGGGACAGGCGGGATTCGAGGTCGAAGAAGGCGCGCAGGTACAGGCGCCCACCGTCGATGACGAGGGGGAAGGCCGTGCCAGTCAGGACGTGAGATGGGGCCTCGCCAGTTTCAACCGCCATGCCGCTGGCGAGCAAGACACGCAATGCTTCTTCAAAACCCGCCCCCGTCAGGGCAGCGAATGGCAGGCAAACATGCCCATTGCACGCAGCCAAAGCCAATTCCCGCGCCACGCGCATCAGGCATCCAACGTCGTCGGGGCGAACCGTGCCCATCCGTTCCACCCAGCGCCCAAGCTGGGCAGCAAACCCTTCGGCGAGCCCTTCGCGGGCAGCATGTGCAGGAGGAACGGGCAGGCTGTTCATCGGCTTTTCCCGGTTGCAGCCCGCCCGCCTGCCAGCAGGGCATCGAGCGACCCGACAACCGCCTCCGGTGCATGGTGGCGGAAAACGCCGGTGGGCACGCCTTCCACTTGCCAACCGGGCCGCACGCCGCGCACGAACAGGTATAGCGTGCCGCCAATGTGTCGCGTGTAGTCGTAGCCCGGCAGGGTATGGCGTAAGTACCGGTGCAGGGCCACGGTGTAGAGCAGGTGCTGGAGATGGTAGCCGTGTTGCCTCATCGCCGCTTCCAGCGCCGCCGGGGCGTAGGCGGACGAGGTATCGCCGAGGTAGTTGCTTTTCCAGTCGAGTACCCAGTAGCGCCCCGCATGTTCGAACACGAGGTCAATGTAGCCTTTGAGGTAGCCGGTAAGATCGCGGGCGGCGAGCCGTGGCCCGCCGTAGCCATGAAAGGAAAGCCAGCCATAGAGCTTATTGATTTCCAGCCGGGGCGACGGCAGGGTGAAGCCGAATTCGGTCAGCCGCCGCGAACGTGGCACGGTTTCCAGGCGCAGGGTAGCGTCATCGTCGCCAAGGAGCGGCGCGGCAAGAACATCGGCAAGCATGTTGGAGAGCATACGGGGCAGCAGGGCCGTTCCCGCCGCACGTTGCGGGTGCACCGCAAGCGCCCTGGCAATGGCGGCGGGGTGCGTTTCAGGCCGGGTGAAGTCGATCGATTCGAATAGGGCGTGCACGCAGTCGCCCGCTGTCGCGCCACGCGGGAAGAGCAGGATGTCGTCCTCCGGCATGGGCGCAGCAGCGGGCGTTTCCGATGGGTTAGAAAACTCCGGGGCAGCCGCGTGCGCATCGTGATCCCGCGCCGCGTCTTCGTGGGTTGCGCCAGAGACAAGCGCACTGTAGCTACCCATCTGCCAGCCTCCCGGCACGACAGGCGGACACGATGCGGAGAACGTGATTTTTTCTTCTCCCCCAGGCAGGGGCTCGCCTTCCCCAGAGGGCAAATCTTCCAGAGTGACCGTGTTTTCGCTGCCATCGGCAAGCGCACGCCAATATGAATCGATCGCATCGGGCGCAATCTCCGATTCCCGCCATTGCGCCGCGTCGGTTCCGGCCACCATCCAGTTGAGCAGGCTGCGTGTGCTTTCTTTATTGCTCACGCCCTTCCCGGCTCTTTTGCCGTAACAGCCGACTACGAGCACGCATTGATGGACGGCCCGCGTGAGCGCCACGTAGATGAGCCTCAGGGTTTCCGCGTCGCGTTCGTTCCTGATGCGTTCCGCGATGATGCTGGCATCTTCTGGCATATGCCGCCAATCTGCCACCTGCCCGCCTGAGTCGTCGTGCCACAGAAGCATCGGCTCTGACGAATCCCTTTGCTGCAGCCCATCGAACAGGAACGGGCAAAACACGATGCTGTATTGCAGCCCCTTGGCGCGATGGATGGTTACGATTTGCACCAGGTCGCGGTCGGATTCCAGCCGCAGCAGCGCATCTTCGCCGCCGCTCTCATTGCGACGGCGGGCGAGCGCCCGAAGCACCCCGGCGGGCGAATCCCCGCCCACCTCGCGTTGCAGGAGTTCGGCCAGATGCAAGAGGTTGGTGAGCCGCCGTTCGCCGTCTTCCAGGGCGAGGAGACGGGCCGCAACCTTTGATTCGGCCATCCAGCGCCACAGCATGAAAGCGAAACCGCGCCGCTGCCAGTTTTCGTGCCAGTCGCTGAAACGTTCAAACTGCCGGACGAGTTCGTTATCGTCTTCGGCCAGCTTCGCCAGCGCGTTGGCATCCCAACCCATCAGCACGGTGGCGAGCGCGGTCTTGCGCAGGCGTTCCCGCGCCGGGTCGGCAATCGCGGCCAAGACCCGTTCCAGTTCTTCGGCCTCGAAGGAATCGAAAACGCTCATCTGCGACAGTTCGACGCTGCCCACGCCCTTGTCCGCCAACGCCTCACGCATGCGCCGGCCCTGGCTGTGACTGCGCACCAGTACCGCAAAATCGGCGGGGTCGGGTGCGCGTCCATCGATGTGGAGTTCTCCCCGCCTGCCCGCCGCAAGCAGTTGGGCAATCTCCGCTGCGCTTGCCGCCGCCGCACGGTCAAAAGCCGTTGTTCGCGGTAACGGCTCGCCGTCGTCCCCGCGTGGGATGCGCCACAGGCGCAAACCGGAATACCCTGAAAGTTGCGAAGGCTTCTGCGCCTGCACGGGTCGAAAATCGAGCCTTTCTTCCATGAACACACGCGGATTGGCACTAAAGAGCCGGTTGCAGGCCGCAACCAGTTCCGGAACCGAGCGATGGTTGCGCCCAAGGGTGTAACGCACGTCGGCCTGCTCGCGTGCGTCGAGGTAGGTATGCAGGTCGGCCCCACGGAAGCTGTAAATCGCCTGTTTGGGGTCGCCAACGAGGAAAAGGCTGCCGTGACGGTTTCCGTCCGCGTAAATGCTCCGGAAAATCGCCAGTTGCAGCGGGTCGGTGTCCTGGAATTCGTCGATCAGCGCCACCGGGTAACGCTTATGCAGCGCTTCCGCGAGCCAGGGGCGGCAGGTAACCGCCTCAAAGGCATTCCACAGGATGTCGTCGTAGCTGATGCGGCGCTCGGCCTGCTTGCGTGCCCGCAGCCCTGCCCCAGCCTGTTCGACGAAACGGCGCAAGAGCCGACGGCGTGCCATTTCCAGTTTTGCGTCGAGTTGCCCGCGCACGTTGAGCAGGTTTTGCGCAGCCTCGAAGAAGGGATGCGCAGGCGGCATGTGCCCCTTGTTCGTTCCCCCCACCAGCCTGGCGGTGCCCAAAAGGGGGCGTTTGTCCTGGCTCGCCTTGTAGCGCACGTCGTTCATCGCCAGCCATTCCGACCACTGCCGGGACGCGGCATCAACGGATTCAACGCTATAGCTGCGTTTGTTCAGCCCGCCCTTGCCCAACGCATCGGCAATCGCCCGCCGGGGCGCTTCACCATTGCCCCAGAGGTGGCAGGCTTCGCTATAGGCGCTATCAACCTTTTCGCAGAGAGACAGGAGCGAGGAAGCTTCAACTTCGGACGTTTCCTCATCCCAGCACACTTTTGCAAGGGGCCGCGCCTGCGCTTGCCTGAGCCATCCGGCCCAACGTTCGGGGCTGTCGCTGCAATCCAGCAGGTAATCGGCAAGCGCCGTCCCTACTCCTGCAAGTTCGCGCCGCCAGAAATCCCTCGCCACATCGAGGCGCAGGCCGCTGTCGTCCTCGCTGACTTCAACCACCTGGGACAAACCGGCGGAAAAGGACGCATCGGCGAGCGCGCGCTGGCAAAAGCCGTGGATGGTGAAAATGGCGGCTTCGTCAAATGAAGCCAGCGCGTCACGTAGCCGCCGTTCCACTTCCTTGTCATCGACCCCAGCGAACCGTGCGGCAACGAGCAAGGACGTAGTGAAAGGGTCATCCTCGGTTGCGCTGCCTTCGAGCGCCCGCAAGGCGGCAAGGATGCGCGCCCGGATACGGGCGGAAAGTTCGGCGGTAGCGGCACGGGTAAACGTCACCACCAGCAGACTGCTGACCGGCAGGTCTTTTTCCAGCAGCAGCCGCAGGTAAAGCCCGCAGATATTCCAGGTCTTGCCCGTACCCGCCGAAGCCTCGATCAGCGCGATGCCGTCGAGCGGGCAGTTGAAAACGTCGAGTTCGAGCATATGACTCATCATTTTATTATGACATTGCTTTTAAATAACCTGTTGATTGATTTATCAACAAAACAGCATGAATGTCATATTTGATATGCATTACATTACTTAACCTTATTGTTTTTATTAAATCGTTAAAAATAATTTTACGCTTCCGGATATTAGCTGACAGACAGTTAACGTCATGACAGAAATGAAAAAGAGGGTGAAAAAAGTTGAAACACCAACCCTGTCCAGTGCAAATTTCCACAAACCTGATCACACATGCGAAACAGTCAGCTTCATCCCCAAGGCATGGATTACTTTCAGGATCGTTCCAAAGCTTGGGTTGTTTTCGCCTGAAAGCGCCTTGTAAAGGCTCTCACGTGCAAGCCCCGTGTCGTTGGCAAGCTGTGTCATTCCGCGTGCACGTGCGATGTCGCCAAGCACCTTGGCGATGAATGCCGCATCATCACCGGCTTCCTCAATGCAGGCTTCCAAATAGAGCTGTTGTTCTTCCTCGCTTTGGAGGTATTCAACAACATCCCATTTCCTGATTTTGAGGGGTTTGTCCTTTTCATCCATGATTCATTCTCCAAGCTGCCTTGCCATGCGAAGCGCGGATAAGCCCATCACTCCCTGAAGCTCCCCATCGCCTCGCCCATCCTGACCGGCTTTCCCGGTAGCCAGCCTGGCGCGAAGCGCGTGTCCCGGCGGGAGAAGAGGGCCACTACGGTTGAGCCGAGCTTGAAGCGCCCCATCTCCGCCCCTTGGGTCAATTCGACGATGTTTTCGTTGCCCTCGTAGTTCCAGACGCTCGCCTGGCAGTTGTGCGGTGGCGTCACCACGCCGTGCCAGACGGTTTCCACGCTGCCGACGATCACCGCGCCGACGAGCACGAGCGCAAACGGCCCCTGTTCCGACTCGAATACGCACACCACCCGCTCGTTGCGGGCGAACAGGCCCGGTATCTTGCGAGCCATCAGCGGATTGACCGAGAAGAGGTTCCCCGGCACATGAACCATGCGGACGAGCCGCCCGGCGCAAGGCATGTGGATACGGTGATAGTCGCGTGGGCTCAGGTAGATCGTAGCAAAGCCGCCGTCTTCAAACTTTTTCGCCAGTTCGGCATCGCCGCCAAGGAGGGCTTGAGCCGAGTAGTGATGTCCCTTGGCCTGGAAAATCTGCTCGCCCGCAATGGCTCCACACTTGCTGATTGCGCCATCGACCGGGCAAACGAGATCCGTTTCGGCAAGCGGCCGGGTGCCGGGGCGCAACGCACGGGTAAAAAAATCGTTGAAACTCGCATAGGCAAGCAAATCCGGTTCTGCCGCTTCGCCCATATCGACGCAGTAACGGTGCGCGAACGCAGCAATAGCCGCCGCCGTGGCCGCCCCGCCCTTCCAGTTCGCAAACCAGCCCGCCAGACGGCTCAACATTCGCTTGGGCAGCAAGTATTGAAACAGAACAGCAAAAAACTCAGACATGAATCGGCCTCTGAAATGAAACAACGCGGCGATTATGCGCCACGATATTGGTTACACGATGCGCAACATTTGGTTCTATCATGCGCAGTACTTCCCGTTCAGGATACCCGGCCATGACTGAAGTTCTCCTCGTCCTCACCACCTTGCCCGACCAGGCGAGCGCGGATACGCTTGCTGCGAAGCTCGTCGAGGAAAACCTTGCGGCATGCATCAATATCCTCGCGCCATGCGGGTCTATATACCGTTGGCATGGTATAATCGAAACGGCCACTGAAATCCCCCTGCTCATCAAAACCACCCATGCTTGTTACCCGGCGCTAGAAGCAGCGGTACAGTCACTGCACCCGTACGAAGTCCCGGAACTGATCGCACTGCCCGTCACGCGAGGGTTAACCGCTTACCTTGACTGGGTGGCTGCTTCGGTTACGATGCCAAATTCCCCGCAGCCCGCTATCACTTGACCTGACGCCCCACCCCATGCCGATTTCCCGACGTCTGCCATTTTTCACTTTCGCTTTCTTCTTTGCGTACCTGCTGGCGCTGTGCGCGCCGTGCGCGCAAGCCAGCGACCCGCTCCCCGTAGAAAAAGCCTTTTCCATGCGTGCGCATGCGATCAGCCCCAATACCGTGGAGGTACTCTTTAAAATCGCACCTGGCTACTACCTTTACGGTGAGCGTTTCGCGTTCGAAGCAGACCCTGCCGGGGTTGTTCTCGGCCATATCGACCGCCCGCCTGGTGAACGCAAGAACGACCCCATTTTTGGAGAAGTCGAAACTTATCGTGCCCAGTTGCGCATGCTCCTGTCGGTCAACGCGCCACTGGGAACCGAACGCTTCACCCTGGCCGTAAAGAGCCAAGGCTGTTGGGATGGCGGTATATGCTATCCGCCCATGGTACAACGTGCTGAAATCAACTTAGGCACATCTGCGGAAAACCATGCCAACGGCAATACGAGCAGCAACAACGCAAATAACGCAACCGGCGATGAAAGCGGGTGGTTGGCCGGGCTGCTCGCTTCTGCCAGCGTGCCGCTGGCCCTGGCCATTTTCTTCGGAGGTGGCCTGTTGGTGGCATTTTCGTCCTGCGTCTTTCCGATGATCCCGATCCTGTCGGCAATCATTATTGGTTCGGGCAGTTCCGTACCGCGTTCACGTGCGCTGGCGCTCTCAACCGCCTACGTACTTGGCATGGCGCTGACCTATGCCCTGGTGGGTGTCGTTGCCGGGCTGTTCGGCTCCTGGTTCTCAGCCGCGCTGCAAAACACCTGGGCTCCACTGGTTTTCGCCCTGCTGTTCGTGCTGCTGGCGCTGTCGATGTTCGGCCTCTTTGAATTGCAGCTACCAGCAGCGCTGCAAAGCCGCCTCACCGATGCCGCCAACCGGAAAAAGGGCGGGCACCTTGGCGGCGTGGCGCTGATGGGGGCCATCTCGGCAATCATCGTCAGCCCTTGTGTCACAGCCCCCCTGATGGGTGCGCTGCTTTATATCGCCCAAACCGGCGATGCGGTACTGGGCGGGCTGGCGCTCTTCACGCTCGCGCTGGGTATGGGCGTGCCGCTCATCATCGTGGCGCTGGCGGCGCATTCGGTGTTGCCAAAGGCCGGCCCGTGGATGGAAACCGTCCGGAAAGCGGTGGGCGTACTGTTACTGGCGGTGGCGCTATGGATTGCCTCGCCCGCGTTGCCGGGGCTCGCGGTGATGCTCGGGTGGGCGGCGCTATTGCTGTTCCCGGGGATATTCCTTTTCTCGCTCTCCCCCTTGCCCGCCGGTGCGGGCGGCGGGCGGTGGTTCTGGAAGGGCGTGGGCGTCGTCCTGCTCGTCGGTGGCGTGGTCATGTTGGTGGGAGGGCTTGCCGGGTCACGCGACCCGCTCCGGCCGCTCGCCGTTTTCCAGGCACGCACCGATGCAGCCGCCCTTCCCGCCTTCGAGGACATCGGTTCGGAAGCTGAACTCGATGCCAGGCTGGAAACCACCGACCGCCCGGTCCTTCTCGATTTTTATGCCGACTGGTGCGCCTCCTGCAAGGAGATGGAACGCGATACCTTCAGCAACCCGGCGGTTGCTGCACGGATGGCACAGATGCGGCTGCTGCGAGCCGATGTCACCGCCAACAACGACTCGCACAAGGCGCTGCTCAAGCGTTTTGGATTCGTCGGCCCGCCTGGCATCGTATTTTTTGGTGCGGATGGGCAATTGCGCAAAGACCTGCGCGTAACGGGGTTCATGCCCGCCAGCAAATTCTCCGCCCTGCTCGACCGCACGCTGTAGCTGCTTTCAGCCTATAATTAAACGCTTTTCATCCCCCCGTACTCCTATGTTCTCCGGCATCGTGGCCGCTGTCGGCCTTATCGAACAGATCGAACCTTTGGGCGATGGCTTGCGCCTCACCGTCGAAACCGGTGGGCTCGACCTTGACGGCGTCGCCCTTGGCGACAGCATCGCCAATAGCGGCGTATGCCTCACCGTGATCGGGCTTGACGGCAGCCGGGTAAAATTTGATGTTTCGCGCGAAACCCTCAATTGTTCGGTCGGGTTGAACCGCGTAGGCAATGCGGTCAACCTTGAAAAGGCACTTGCCCTTAACGGCCTCATCGGCGGCCATCTGGTTACAGGACATGTGGATGCTGTCGGCGAAATTATGAATTTCACCCCCTTAGGCGAGAGCTTTAAGCTTGTGGTGCGTGCACCAGACACTATTGCGGGCTACATCGCACGCAAGGGTTCTATCACCGTCAATGGCGTAAGCCTGACGGTCAATGATGTCCAGGATCGCGATTTTTCGATCAACCTGATCCCGCATACGATTGCTGCCACTAACTTCAGGTATCTAAAAACGAACGACAAGGTCAACCTCGAAATCGATCTCATCGCCCGTTACGTTGAGCGCATGCTGACTTGGCGCAAAGGCGCGGAAGGTAACGCCTGAACCCACACCCACCATTGCCCCCAAACATTGAGAAAACGAAAATGCGTGCGCAAGCCCATAGCATCTTGGCACAGGTTCCCATGCACAAGAGCGCCCTATCCCCGATTTCCGAAATCATCGCCGAGTTCAAAGCCGGACGCATCGTCGTGCTTGTCGACGAAGAAGATCGTGAGAATGAAGGCGACTTGTTGATGGCTGCCGAATTTGTTACCCCGGAAGCCATCAACTTTATGGTCACTCATGGCCGCGGCCTCGTTTGCCTGACGCTCACCGCCGAACGTTGCGAACAACTCGGCCTCGAACAGATGGTCAAGGACAACCGCACACCGTATGGTACGGCCTTTACCGCCTCCATCGAAGCCGCTACCGGCGTGACGACCGGCATCTCAGCTCATGATCGTGCCCGCACGGTTCAGGTAGCCGTCGCTCGCCACGCCAAGCCAGAAGACATCGTGATGCCCGGCCACGTCTTTCCACTCACCGCCCAAAAGGGCGGCGTGCTGATCCGCGCCGGTCACACCGAGGCGGGTTGCGACCTCGCCCAGCTTGCCGGGCTAGAACCGGCGGCGGTCATCTGCGAAGTGCTCAAGGAAGACGGCACGATGGCACGGTTGCCCGACTTAGTCGAATTCGCCCGCAAGCACCGACTCAAGATCGGTGCTATCCGCGACCTCATCGAATACCGCGCCGCCAACGAACGGCTGATCGAGCGTATCGCCAACAAGGAAATCGACACCCCCTACGGGCACTTCCACCTCGCAGCCTTCCGTGACAAAACCTCGAACGATGTACATTTCGCGGTCTACCAGGGCGACATCCACCCCGAGACCGAAACTTTCGTCCGCGTGCACGAACCCGTTTCTTTCGTTGATTTCCTCGATTTTTCCCCTGGCAGCCATTCTGTCCCACTCCACCAAGCGTTTACTGCGCTGGCCGAGGCAAAAGCGGGCGTGGTTGTGCTCTTGTACCGCCCGCAGACCGGCCAAGAACTGCTCGACCGCCTCACCGGCAGGGACGCCCCACAGGCAGTGCGCTGGGACGCAAGGCTATCTGGCGTCGGTGCGCAAATCCTGCGCAGCCTCAACGTCGGCAAGATGCGCGTGCTGTCCAGCCCCCGCAAGATTCCCAACATGGCCGGCTTCGGCCTCGAAATCACGGGTTTCCTCGCAACCTTGGAACCATGCGCCAACCGCAACGTCCTGCTCCCTGCCATCCCGCCGGTTCCCGCGAACTCGCCCGAACCCTGACCCTTTCCCTTTCCTCCCTGCACGGCATCATGTCCCACAATGACAGCATTACAGCAGTACACAACATCAACCTCGACGGCCAGGGACTACGTATTGGCATAGTTATGAGCCGCTTCAACCCGAACGTGGGTGAGGGGCTGCTTTCAGCCTGCATCGAAGAACTGCGCGCCCTCGGCGTCGCCCCTGCTGCAATCCAGATTGCCACCGTGCCTGGTGCGATCGAAATTCCGCTCGCGTTGCAGCGCCTTGCCCGTAGCAGCCAGTTCGACGCGTTAGTGGCTCTCGGCGCGGTCATCCGGGGAGAAACTTATCACTTTGAACTGGTTTCCAACGAAATGGGTGCTGGCATCTCCAGAGTCATGCTCAATAGCGGCCTGCCGATCGCTAACGGCGTGCTGACCACAGAGGACGACGATCAGGCTATAAAGCGGATGCAGGGCAAAGGGCGCGACTGCGCACGCACGGCAGTCGAAATGGCTAACTTGCTGAAGGTGCTGCCATGAGCCGGGAAGGGCACCGAGAAATCGCTGCGCGGCGGCTGGCGCGCGAATTCGCGCTGCAAGGCATCTACCAGTGGCTGCTGCATGAGTTCCCTGCCCGAGAAACGCCTGCAGCGGCGCATACATCGGCCAGGTTTTCGCTACCGGAGCAAACGCCTCAGGCGCAGTTGCACACTATTGAAGAACTTCTTGCTAGCACCGCACCAGAAGAAACCCCGGAAAGAAAAACCCGTTCGCGCACCCCGGCAAATGCCGATTTTTTTGCCGCCCTGTTGCAGGGCGCAGTGCGCGAAGCACCCGAAACGCGCAGAATCATCGAACCGCTGCTCACGCGCACCATCGCGGAACTTTCGCCGGTCGAGCATGCAATCCTGCTGTTGAGCGTCTTTGAACTGCGCCACGACACCGAGACACCTTACCGAGTCGTCATCAACGAGGCCATCGAACTGGCAAAAAAATACGGTGGCGCGGATGGGCACAAATTCATCAACGGCGTACTCGACCGCCTAGTGGCCAGCCTGCGTCCCGAAGAGGTCGCCACCGTGCGCACAGGTAGCAAACGAAAACAATAAAAACGGCTGAAACGTCTGAGCCAAGCGTGGGAACCGTCCTGCGCGGCTAACAGACACAAAAACGGCGAGGGCGACCACCCTCGCCAGTTTCTTCCCAGCAGTCGACTAAATCAGATCAACGCTTGCCCTTGCCGACATTGACGGCGGCCTTCAGGGTTGCGCCAGCGGAAAACTTGGGTATTTTCGATGCGGCAATCTTGATTGCAGCACCCGTTTGCGGGTTACGACCCGTGCGTGCCGCACGCTTGGAGACCTCGAACGACCCAAAACCGATGAAGGCCACTTTGTCGCCTTCGGCAAGTTGCTCGGAGATGATCTCCAGCACCCCGGACAGCGCGCGCTCTGCCTGAGCGCGCGAAACATCCAGACGATCAGCCAATGCTTCGACGAATTCACCTTTGTTCATGCTTTTCCTCAATTAGACAGGGTTGTGGTTGCTACGGAACAAAACAAGCCTTTGCTGGACGGCCGGACGATGCCACATCAGCCCGATGGATTCTAGCACCGTCATGAGAAAGTGCGCCCTCATCCACATTAAAAAAACGCTAGAAACCAGGAGTGTGGCGAGAATACCTATTCCGATGATTTTTTGTCATGCAAAAAAAGTGCAAAAAGTAAATGGCGGCCCTTGCATCGTGTTATATTTATATATACAAATACGCACTTGTACGGAAAGCCTGCCGTAGCGGGTTGTGTCATGGAACCACAGTTAGGCATGCAATATTTATGCCATAATTTGCGACCCTTAACATCCTGATTAAAGAAAGGAACGGAACAATTCATGGACGACAACAAGGCCAAGGCACTTGCCGCCGCGCTGGCACAGATCGAAAAGCAATTCGGCAAGGGTTCGATCATGCGCATGGGCGACGACAACATCGAGCGTGACATTCAAACCGTATCGACCGGCTCACTCGGGTTGGATATCGCGTTGGGGTTAGGCGGATTGCCACGCGGGCGGGTCGTCGAAATCTACGGCCCCGAATCCTCAGGCAAAACCACCCTCACGCTCCAGGTCATTGCGGAGATGCAGAAACTCGGCGGTACGGCAGCCTTCATCGATGCTGAACATGCGCTCGATGTCGTTTACGCCGAAAAACTTGGGGTCAAGGTCGAGGATCTGCTGATGTCGCAACCCGACACCGGCGAACAGGCTCTGGAAATCGCCGACATGTTGGTGCGTTCGGGCGGCGTGGACATCGTCGTGATTGACTCGGTGGCTGCGCTCACGCCCAAGGCCGAAATCGAGGGCGAAATGGGCGACCAGCTTCCAGGCCTGCAGGCTCGCCTGATGAGCCAGGCACTCCGTAAGCTCACTGCCAACATCAAGCGCACCAACACCCTGGTCATCTTCATCAACCAGATACGAATGAAGATCGGCGTCATGTTCGGAAGCCCCGAAACCACCACCGGCGGCAACGCACTCAAGTTCTACGCCTCGGTGCGCATGGACATCCGCCGCACCGGTGCAATCAAGAAAGCTGATGAGGTCGTGGGCTCCGAAACCAAGGTCAAGGTCGTCAAGAACAAGGTCTCCCCCCCATTCAAGGAAACACACTTCGACATCTTCTACGGCGAAGGCATCTCGCGCGAAGGCGAGATCATCGACCTGGGTGTCGCGCACAGCATCGTCGACAAGTCCGGAGCCTGGTACTCCTACAAGGGCGACAAGATCGGCCAGGGCAAGGACAACACACGAGAATTTCTGCGCAATAACCCTGCAATGGCACGCGAGATCGAAAACCGGATACGGTCTACCGTCGGTTTGCCCGAACTGCCCGCCACTACACCAACAAAGCCTGAACTCGCCAAGCCCGCAAAACCTGACACTGCAAATAAATAATAGGAATAGGAGCCTTTCGGCATCCACGCCATGAGTAAGCCGAACCTACGCGAACGGGTCTTGCGCTGCCTTTCTCGGCGCGACTACAGCCGCGCCGAATTGGCAACGAAGCTTGCGCCATACGGCACGGGCAAGGAAATCGAAGCCATATTGGATCGCATGGGGGAGCTTTCCCTTCAATCCGACGCACGTATGGCTGAAAACTGGGTATGCAGCCACGCTGGGCGCTTTGGCCGCGCCCGCCTGGAAAATGAACTGATCCGGCGTGGCCTGGCACAGGAACTGGTCGAAGAGACGCTTACAAACAGCAACATGGCAAGCGAACTCGAACGTGCGCATAGGGTATGGCAATCCCGGTACTCCGTCCTGCCCGCTGATGCCCGCGAATGGGCACGGCAGGCTCGGTTTTTGCTCGCACGAGGCTTCACTGCCGAAGCCGTCCGTGCCGTGCTTCACGGTAATCCTAAAGAAAATATGGAAGATGGGACATCATGAGCCTGCTGACAGCAAGTGGCCTTCACAAACGCTACAAGGCTCGTACCGTCGTGCATGATGTCTCTTTCGAGGTCAGACCTGGCGAGATCGCCGGACTGCTCGGCCCCAATGGCGCGGGCAAGACCACCTGCTTTTATATGATTGTCGGCCTTGTACGCAGTGACGGCGGCGAAATCCATCTCGGCGGCGAACGGATTACCCGCCTACCCATCCACGCCCGCGCCCGCCGCGGGCTATCCTACCTGCCACAGGAAATGAGCGTGTTCCGCAAGCTCACCGTGGCCGAAAACATCCGCGCCGTGCTTGAACTCCAGGGACTCGAAGAAGAACGGATCGTCCAGCGCCTTGACGAACTCCTCGTCGAACTGGGCATCTCGCACCTGCGCGACAACACCGCCATTTCGCTTTCCGGCGGCGAACGGCGCCGTTGCGAGATTGCACGGGCGTTGGCAACTTCCCCCCGCCTGATCCTGCTCGACGAACCTTTCGCGGGGGTCGACCCCATCGCGGTGATCGACATTCAGAAGATCATCCGTTTCCTCAAGGAACGCGGCATCGGTGTGCTGATTACCGACCACAACGTGCGCGAAACCCTTGGTATTTGCGACCACGCCACAATCATCAGCGAAGGCCGTGTATTGGCTGAAGGGATACCCGCCGACATCATCGCAAATGAGCAGGTCCGTCAGGTTTATCTCGGCGAACACTTCCAGCTTTGAAATCTCGCACGCATGAAACCGACACTCCAGCTCAAGCTCTCGCAACATTTGACTCTGACGCCGCAATTGCAGCAGTCGATCAAGTTGTTGCAGCTCTCGACGCTGGAACTCCACCAGGAAATCGAACGCTTCCTGCTGGAAAACCCGATGCTCGAACGTGAGGAAGACAGCGAAGACGCATCTTCCAGGTTCCCAGACATCGTACCCGGCACAGCAGGTAAAGCTGAGGCCGAAGGAACCGGCAGTGAACGGAGCGACGGAAGGGAGTCGGAATCTCTTGCTTTCACCGACGGCGCTGAATACGAAGAAAGGATCGACTGGTCGGATACCGGTAGCGGCGTTCCCAGCAGGGGCGAGGATGATGATTTCGATTTCCAGGAAACCCAGGCCGCGAGCACTTCTTTGCGTGAGCACCTCGACTCCCAAGTGGCACTCTCGCAGCTCTCTGACCGCGACCGCATGCTGGTGCGTTTCATCATCGAGGCACTCGACGACGATGGCTACCTGCACCAGGAGTTGGAAGAACTGTTTGAGTTGCTGCCACCCGAATTTGGGTTCGACTTCGACGACCTCGTGATTGCGCTACATCATGTGCAGCAACTCGAACCTACGGGAATTGGTGCTCGCACCCCGCAGGAATGCTTGGGGTTGCAACTGCGGGCACTGCCCGCCTCACTCGGGCGCGACTTGGCGCTCATCATCGTCGGGCATCACCTTGAATGGCTGGCCGAACGCAACTTCGTCCAGATCAAGCGTGCAACCGGTTGCGAAGACGAAGCCCTGCGCACGGCACAAACGCTGATCCTCGGCCTTGATCCACACCCTGGTTCGCGCCTCTCGGGCGCGCAGCCCCGTTACGTGCTACCCGATGTCAACGTGCGTAAGATTCGCGGGCATTGGACGGTTATCCTCAATACCGAAGCCATACCCAAGCTGCGCATCAACCGGCTCTACTCCACATTGTTGCGGCAATACCGGAGCCATGCGGGAGCCCTGTCCGGACAACTGAATGAAGCGCGTTGGCTCATCAAAAATATCCAGCAACGATTTGACACAATTCTTCGCGTATCACAGGCAATCGTTGACCAGCAACGACAGTTCTTCGATCATGGCGAGGTGGCAATGAGGCCACTGACCCTTAGGGAGGTTGCAGACCAGCTCAATTGCACGAATCCACCGTATCGCGCGTAACCACCCAGAAATATATGGCCACGCCGCGTGGCGTATTTGAACTCAAGTATTTCTTTGGTAGCCACGTCGCAACCGATACTGGCGGGGCGGCATCCTCAACAGCGATTCGCGCCCTGATCCGCCAAATCATCGATGCTGAAGACAAGAAAAAACCTCTGTCCGACGCAAAAATCGCTGATCTGCTCGGTGAGCAGGGGATCATGGTTGCACGGCGCACAGTCGTAAAATATCGTACGTCGCTCAATATCCCCGCCGTCAGTCAGCGAAAGGCTCTTTAACCACCAGCTCACTAAGAGGAGTTAGCATGAATCTCAACATCACCGGCCATCATGTCGAAGTCACTGACGCCATCCGCGCCTATACGTCGGAAAAAATCGATCGCGTCGCCCGTCATTCCGACAATGTCACCAGTGTTAACGTGATTCTTTCCGTCGATAAGCTCAATCAGAAAGCCGAAGCCACCGCCCATATGCGCGGCAAGGACATCCATGTAGAATGCGTCGATGCCGACCTGTACGCCGCCATCGATGCTCTGGCCGACAAACTCAACCGCCAAATGCAAAAATACAAACAAAAAACTGCCGAGCATCACCACGACTCGCACAAATTCGCAGCACAACGCTAACATCCATCCCGCATTCCATCTGCCAACGTCACGGTGGCTGCCCGAGGCAGTCACTTGGGCGTGGGGATATTTATCCCATGAGCCTTCTCATCGCCTCCATCCTGTCGCGCGCCAATGTCGTGGCCGAGTCCAACGCCACCAGCAAAAAGCGCATCTTTGAAGAAGCTGCGCTGCTGTTTGAAGCGCAACGAGGACTTGACCGCAACCTCGTTTTTGAAAAACTTTTCGCCCGCGAGCGCCTAGGCTCCACGGGGCTCGGTCATGGCATTGCCATTCCGCACAGCCGCATCGATGGGTTGGGCGAAGTTGCCGGCGCATTCATCCGGCTGGCCGCGCCGATCCCGTTCGATGCCTTCGATGACCAACCAGTCAAACTTATTTTCGTGCTGCTGGTTCCTTGCGACGCCAACGACGCCCACCTCCATATCCTGGCGGAGTTGGCGCGGATGTTGAGCAACAATGCTTTCCGCGAACGACTGCTTGCCGCCGCCGATGCCGATACCCTCCATTCCTTGCTGACAGCCTGGCAGGCTGACCCAGAAGACGACACACTATAGGTGATCCCGCCGTATCCAGTACCCTTTCCAAAACAAACCTTAAGGCATGCTATGACCCGCACCCCCGATTACTTGGAACGCATCCTCAACGCCCGGGTGTACGACGTTGCCATCGAAACGCCGCTTGATCTCGCCGCCGGCCTTTCCGCCCGAACCCACAACCGCATCCTCCTCAAGCGCGAGGATATGCAACCGGTATTTAGCTTCAAGCTGCGCGGAGCCTACAACAAGATGGCGAACCTTTCGCCGCAGGCGCTCAAACGCGGCGTGATTTGTGCTTCGGCAGGCAATCATGCCCAAGGCGTGGCGCTCTCAGCGCAAAAACTCGGCACCCGAGCCGTCATTGTTATGCCCGGGACTACACCGCAGATCAAAATCGACGCAGTGCGCGCACGCGGCGGCGAAGTCGTGCTGGCGGGTGAATCCTACTCCGACGCGTATACCCACGCCATCGAGCTCGAAAAGCGCGAAAAACTGAGTTTCGTCCACCCCTACGACGACCCGGATGTTATCGCCGGTCAGGGCACGATCGGCATGGAAATCCTACGTGCCCATTCGCAGCCGATCCATGCCGTATTCTGCGCGATCGGCGGTGGCGGCCTCATCGCTGGGGTTGCAGCCTACATCAAGCGTTTGCGCCCGGAGACCCAGATCATTGGCGTGGAAACCGTCGACGCCAACGCGATGGCGCAATCGCTTGCCGCCGGACATCTGGTGACATTGGAACAGGTCGGGCTGTTTGCCGACGGAACCGCCGTCAAGCGCGTGGGCGATGTAACCTTCCGACTGTGTCAGCAGTACGTCGATGAAATCATTGAAGTCGATAACGACGCCATCTGCGCCTCGATCAAGGACGTGTTCGAAGACACCCGCTCCATTCTCGAACCCTCGGGCGCACTCGCCATTGCCGGAGCCAAGGCTTACGCACATCAGCACAAACTACGGGACAAGAATCTGGTCGCAGTCGCCTCGGGGGCAAACATGAATTTCGACCGCCTGCGCTTCGTTGCCGAACGCGCCGAACTGGGCGAGCAGCGCGAAGCCGTGTTGGCAGTAACGATCCCGGAGCAACCGGGGTCATTCCGCAAGTTCTGCCAACTCCTTGGAAACCGCAGCATCACCGAATTCAACTATCGCTACGCCGATGCCAAAAAAGCGCATATCTTCGTCGGGGTCAGCATCCAGAACCGCACCGAAGCTGCCAAGCTCGTCGAACTGCTCGAACGCCACCAACTGCCTGCCGTCGACCTCACTGACAACGAGATGGCCAAGACCCACGTCCGCTACATGGTCGGCGGCCACGCCCCGCAGGCCGAAAACGAAGTGCTCTACCGCTTCATTTTCCCGGAGCACCCCGGCGCACTGGTAGATTTTCTCTCCCGCCTGCGCTCGGATTGGAACATCAGCCTGTTCCACTACCGCAACCATGGTGCGGATTTCGGGCGCGTGCTCGTCGGTATGCAGGTTCCCCCAAGCGATCAGGCCAGTTTTGCTGAGTTCCTTCGCCAACCCGGCTACGAATACACCGAAGAAACCCACAACCCCGCTTACCGGCTCTTCTTGGGATAAACCGCAATTAACCACACAGCGCATTCCCGCCTAGTGGCGTGCTATTGTTGTGGCTTGCGCTACGGCACACGATGAACAAACTGAGCAAACGTTCCCGCTTCCTCGCCGCCGACCTTGCCTTCGCCGCCGTATTTACGTTGTGCGGGGTGTTGTGCGCCCTGGTTTACCTGTACCAATCCGAAGCTCAGACCCACCAACAGAGCACCATCCAACTCTCCATCGCCAAGCACGATGTAGCTTTCTTCAGCCACGACATCGGCTTGTTGATGCAAGACATCGACGACAACCTGAAAACCTTGCTTGATGCCGCTGCGCACAAACCTCCCCAGGCAAATACCCTCCGGAACGCCCTGAGCAACATTCCCCACCTAAATTCGATCTCGCTCATCGACTCCCAAGGCAAAGTCATCACCAGCACGACGGCAGCCAACGTTGGACGCATCATTGATTTCGACGCCAGCCCCGTCTATCCGCAGGCCAGCGGGGATCTGTTGCGCATCGGACCAACATACAGAGGCCATGACATCGCTGATGGCATCCCCCTGACTGACAACGCCAAGAGCACGCCTGGCCACGGGTTCATTCCAATCATCCACACCCGCCTGCCTGAGGGCAACGAACAGGAAAACACCCTGGTCGCTACCCTTGACCTCGAATACCTGCTGCGCCGGATCACCAACGTTCCTAACGTATCGGCTACCCGTATCGCGGTTTTGCGCGCCGATGGCCTGCGGCTGTTTGACACCGCGGCAACGGATATCGGCCTGCTGCTGTTTGAGCGCGAAACCGTCAAACGCTGGCAAAAGGGTAATTTGAACGACACAAAGGAACTAACGACGGAAGACTCCCGGCATTGGATCGTTGCCGACTGCCTCCACCCACAATTGCCCATCGGCGTCACCTGGGCCGTCGACCACGATGGCTTGCTCAAAGACGCCGTCCTCAAAATCCAGCGCAACAACATGACCATCATGTTGCTGATGATCATTGGCATGGCCTGCATGCTTTTCGGCTACCTGTTTTTCCGTCACACTAACCGCTACCAGCGTGAACGGATCGCCAGGATCGAAGCGCAACGGAGTTTGCTGGAAGGTTCACTCAACGCCTGCACCAGTGCCATTGTCATCACGAAACCCGATGGCCTCATCGAATGGTGCAACCCGGCCTTCTCCGCCCTGACCGGTTACACGGCAGTCGAAGCCAACGGTCAATATCCGAGCGCCCTGAGCAAGTCCGGAAAACAGGATAAAGCATTTTATGCGCACATGTGGCAAACCATCCGCTCTGGCCGTATCTGGCGCGGGGAACTTGTCAACCGGCGTAAGGACGGTAGCCTTTACGACGAACTGCTCACCATCGCGCCAGCGCTCAACAGCGAAGGCACCATTCAGCACTTCATTGCCACCAAGGCTGATTTCACCCAGCAAAAGGCGGCGCGCAAGGAACTCGAAATCGCGCATTCCCACCTCAACGCCGTGGTGGAGAATTTCCCTGGCTCGCTCGTCATGGAAGACCTCCAAAGCTGCATCGTCCTGCTCAACCAGAACCTGTTTGAACTGCTTGGCTTGCCGGGAACCGAAGAATACGTCCTGGGCAAACCAGTACAACCTCTGATGGTGTTCAGCAGCCACATCGCCGAGAACAGCCAAGCTTTCCTGGACCGTATCGAAGAACTGCGCGCGGCGAACCACCCCTCGTATGGCGAGGAAATCCATTTCAAGGATGGTCGCTGGGTCGAGCGCGATTTCATCCCGATCCGCCTGCATGAAAACCTGATTGGGTTCCTCTACATCTACCGTGACATCTCGCAGCGCAAGCGCCATGCACGCGAACTATGGCAACTTGCCACCTCTGACCCGCTCACCGGTATCCCCAACCGCCGCGCCTTCTTCGAGAGCATCGAACACGAACGTGCGCGCCTGACCCGCTACTCGGGCGAGGCTGCCGTCCTAATGATCGACATCGATCACTTCAAGCAAATCAACGATACGCACGGCCATGCCGCTGGCGATGCCGTGCTTTGCCATATCGTGCGGCAGGTACGCAAGTTGCTACGCGAATCCGACATGCTGGCCCGCCTGGGAGGCGAGGAATTCGCCATCCTGCTGCCGCAGGCCAGCCGCGAAGGAGCAGTTGGTCTCGCCGAGCGGGTACGGAAAGTGCTCGAAGAGAACCCGCTCATCTACAACGACATCCCCATCCACATCACCGCCAGCGTTGGTGTCACCATCATGAGCCATAACGACCCTAACACCGATAAAACGCTGTCGCGCGCCGACCACGCCCTGTACGAAGCCAAGCGCAATGGGCGCAACCGGGTGGAAATCAATTAGGGCGTTTTAACCTAAGCCTGATTTTTCGACTACCTTCAAACCGGTCGGGAAAAAGGGGAAAGCGAAAGTGTTCACATGGGATAACATTCAATCCAACGCTATCGTTTTTTCAAACCGATGGAAAGATAGGTGCAACGAAGAAGCGGAGGCGCAGCCTTTCACGACCGATTTTCTGCACATTTTCGGTGTGGATGACCCCGTTAAGAAAACACCTCAAACGGTTTGCAAATGGTGAATGACTAAGAGGAAACTCCGTCACTCCTCATCCAAGGCGGCATCAACGGAGGGGTCATACATGCAAGCGCGGCCACGGCCAAGACGTTTGGCTCGATACATAGCATGGTCGGCCGCACGGAGCAAGGTCACTGCATCATTGGCCTGATCCGGAAAGACCGCCATACCGATGCTCACGCCCAGTTCGATATCCACTCCTTCCCGTTCGGCCAGACGCAATTTGCGCGACATTGCGGACAGAACCTTGTTTGACACGTGCCGCAAGTCGTCCTCTCCATTAACAGGCGCAAGCAGGATCACGAATTCGTCGCCCCCTAGGCGGGCAACGAGGTCGCTTTCGCGCACCGCACCACTCAGGCGTTTGCCCACATTGACTAACAGGGAATCCCCTGCGGCATGCCCAAAACTGTCGTTGACGTCTTTGAAGTGATCGTTGTCAATGTACAGGACACCAACCCGGGTTCCGGATGCACGCGCTTTATTGATGGCGATTTCCAGTTGCTCGCTCAGGCAAGCCCGGTTGGCTAACCCGGTTAGGGTATCACACATGGCTTGGTTCGACAGTGCCCGGTTGACGGTTTCCAGGTGCGATTGCCGCAGCACAAGTTCAGCATTGCGTGCCTGTATTTCGCCGAACAGGCCATTGAAGTCCTGCCCAAGCGCGTTGAACTCAGCGATTTCAAACGCAGGCAAACGACGGGTGAAATCGCCTTCGAGCCGTGCCGCATGCGCCATGCCGGAAAGGGATGAAAGTTCGGTAGCATAGCGGCGTTCCATCCAACGCGACGGCATTTGAGCCATCAATATCGCCAGGATCAGGCAGAAAACCAGCACCGCCGCTCCGCGATACAGCAACCCCGTGTACACGGCATCGTCCTTGATCACTTCGACGACACCCAGGTGCTTCCCATCATGGCTAGCTCTGATATCTACCCGTACCGCATCGCCTGACAGAATTGAGGTTATCGGGTTTTTCCCACCTTTGGCAGACGCACCGTCGCACGGTTTGGTGGCCTGGGCAAACACATCGCCGCTTGCCCTGTTCCCGGTATAAATCGTGACCCGGCAAATCCTTTCGCGACCAAAAATATTGACCAGTATTTCACCTGCCGCACGACGGTCGCCAGATTTCATTGCGGTTTCAGCCACATAGGCGGCAGTACGGGCAAGAAGCGTTGTATTGTCCTGCCACATCGCACGCACAGTATGAAAAAACAGCACAGCAAATATCACGCTGCTGATGAACAACGTCAATACAAGCGACCAAAAAGTGATGTAGCGAAGCACTCCGAAAAGAGTCTTGCGTCCTGCTTTCACACTAAGGCTCCTGATTACGCTTCCATGTCACAGCACTCGCGGGTCAATCCGCAAAAGACTGTGTGAAAAGGCCTCTTCATCACGACGGCCTTGTCGATGTTTTCTCATAAAAACTCAGTTTTACCCACAGTAGCATATGGTAGCGCATCCATGACGATACAGAAGCCGGGATTTCCGCGGATATCGTATCCCCATATCGAGCCCCAAACGGAAAACCCGCCTCGCCCCACAGTGCAAAGAACCGAACCGGCAAAAGTTAATTGATTCTATCCGAACATACGAATACCGGAATGGAAAAATACATGGTGAATGTATTTCAATCACACATCCCGGGTGCGGTAGCTCCACTTTTTTGAATGCTTACGTTGCAAAGTTTCAACATACCGTTGCGCCGCCTACCGATTGCAAGGTTTGTATTTCAGCCAGTAAAGAATGACGAAAGGTTTTTATATCAACATGATATCGAGCGTCAAAAGCTTTTTCATGGGGTATCCCGCAAAATATATGGCCGAAAACTATCATCATTCTTAAAAGCCACAAACCAAAGGCATCCGACCCGACATCCGCTCCTGATCCGTGTCGCAATAAAGATACAGGGCTGCGGTCTTGATCTGTTTTGTAAATGAGTAGTATTATCATTAATAATAATGAGTTTTCTCTTCACTATGCGTTCCCCCCCCCCCCCCTCGGCTCCCACGCCGGGCAACGATACGCTGGTTCTGGTCGGACATCCGAACGTTGGCAAGTCGGTCCTCTTCCACCGTTTGACCGGCACTTACGTCAACGTCTCGAATTACCCCGGAAGCACTGTTGAAGCCGCGCGCGCAACGGCGCGGTTCGACCGGACCGCCTCGCTGCTCGACACCCCGGGCGTGCTTGCCTTGCCTTCGCGCAGCGATGACGAACGCGCCACGGTAAGGGCGCTGCTCAACGAAAACCTGCGGCTCATCGTCCAGGTGGGGGAAGCCAGGAACTTACGGCGCACGCTCAACCTTACGGCGTTGCTTGCCGAATTCGGCGTACCTTTGGTCATGGCGCTCAACATGGCCGACGAAGCGCGCGCATGTGGCATACATGTCGACACAGCGGCGCTGGCCGAAGAGTTGGAGATACCGGTCATCGCTACCGTAGCGACTGGCGGCGAGGGCATCGCGGCATTGACTGAGGCATTCACCCACGCCAAACCGCCCGCCCCATTCCTGCGTTACGACGCCGAAACCGAACAGGCTATCGAAACGGCCACCGCGCTGCTGGCTGAACGTGCGCCCCATCCCCATCTGGCCGCGCGCGGGTTAGCCATTTTGCTGCTCGGGCGGGACAACGAAGTCGAATGCTGGCTCGCCACCCAAACTGCGGGGGGCGAAATCCTTGCCCGCATCCGTGAACTCGCCCCGCTTGCCGGACGCGGCTCCTTACCTGCGCAGTTGGCACGCGAACGCGGCCACGCCGCCAACGCACTGGCCCGCACTGTCACCCGGCAAAGCGCCGCCCAGGACCGCACGCTTTCGCTGCTGCTCGGAAAAATCGCGGTGCATCCTCTGTGGGGCTGGCCGCTGTTGCTGGCCGTGCTCCACGCCGTCTATCTTTTCGTCGGCAACTTTGGCGCGGGCGTCCTGGTCGAACTCATGGAAAAAAAACTCTTTGCTGGCATCCTCAATCCTACCGTCACGAATTTCGTACATACCTTCCTCGGGGAAGGCTGGCTCAGCGACATGCTCGTGGGCAAATACGGGCTCTGGACGATGGGTATGACCTACGCGCTGGCGCTCATCCTACCCATTGTCACCACTTTCTTCCTCGCTTTCGGCGTACTCGAAGATTCCGGCTACTTCACCCGCCTTTCCGTCATCGCCAACCGCGCCTTCGCCTCCTTCGGCCTGAATGGCCGCGCCGTGTTGCCGATGGTGCTTGGGCTTGGCTGCGTGACGATGGCCACCCTCACCACCCGCATCCTCCACACCCCGCGCGAACGGCTCATCACCACTTTCCTGCTTGCGCTCGCCATTCCCTGCTCCGCGCAACTCGGCGTCGTCCTCGGCGTATTGGGTGGCATTTCTTTCGGTGCAGCAGCCCTTTGGGGACTCAGCGTCGTGGTCATCCTGCTCGTCGCTGGATGGCTTGCCGGACAACTGGTCAAGGGACACCGTGTCCCCCTCGTCACCGAATTGCCGCCCATGCGCATGCCCGTCATGGGTAATGTATTCAAAAAAACCGGCGGGCGGCTCAAATGGTATCTTGCCGAAATCATCCCACTTTTCCTGCTCGGCACTTTCATCATGTTCGCGCTCGACCGCCTCGGCGCATTACCCTGGATCATCGAGGCCGGAAAACCCATCGTCACGGGCTGGCTCGGATTGCCGCCCGAAGCAAGCGCCGCCTTCGTCATGGGATTCCTGCGCCGGGATTTCGGCGCAACCGGCCTTTTCGTACTGGGCAGCCAGTTGAGCCTGATTCAGGCCGTCGTCGGTATGGTTACGCTTACCCTCTTCGTCCCCTGCATCGCCAGCGTGATGATGATCATCAAGGAACAGGGGTTACGCACCGCTGCCCTGATGCTGGCGCTCATCATGCCTACAGCCTTTTTTGTCGGTGGCCTGCTCAACCACTTCCTGCGCCTATTTTTGTGAGCCTACCATGACCGCACATATCGAACGCATCCGCCTCACCGGCACCCCTCCTGGCCACCATGTACGGCTGGCCGAATTCGGCGAAGAAATCGGCTCCCTGCAGCGAGAGCAACTGCTTGCCTACGGCCTCACCGCCCAGCAAACGCTCACCGTGCTCCAGCAACGCCCGATGACAATCGTCCTCTACGAGCATATGGAACTGGCGCTGGAACACAGCATTGCGCATCACATTTGGGTGGAAGAGGAAGCGCGAGTGCCTGGTTGAAGCGGATGGCGTTATCATCCGTGCCACAATTTTCTTAATCATGGAGGATGCAATCATGCCCACACCAGAAGGTGCATCTAGAGCATTTTTGATTCAGGTCCGTACAAACTGGATTGCTTCGCTACGCTCGCAATGACGAACCTACCCCGTCATTGCGAGGAGCCAAGCGACGAAGCAATCCATGAAGGTACGCATCCAAAGCAAAATTGCTCTAGGCTCTTGACGAATGGCGAAGTGATGATGCTCATTCCATACGGAAACGTTAAGATATATAACAGTAAATGCTTAAAATCTCGGTCCAGTGGCCGTGCTGTAGCACCAAACGGAAATGTTTATATTCCGCCAGAAACTTGGGTTGAATAAAACTTTTCGTCCATACGCGTCAGCAATTCAAAAAACACGATTTCATGCACGAAATGGTACATGTTTGGCAATATTATCGTGGAAGATTAGCAAGGAATTTTTAGCGATCTTGGTTTTGGTTATGGGTACATAATTTATTCAAAAAAACTCTTGTGGACTATAGTTAGAGGGGTAAGTTGATATTCTTGCTGATTATTTTTTTCTAAAATTTGGAGACGGAATAGTTTGTTCCAAAGGCCGAGGACACTGTGGAACATTCAGAGAATATGAAAAATGTTTAAGAATTTCCTGACAGATCCGAGCAACAAAGAAAATCTCAGAAAGTTTAGTTTGTTAAATTAACCTCGGACTCCTAAGGAAAACCCAATGAAACACTACACCATCAATCTCTTGCTATCCAGCTCGGTCGTACTACTATTTGTCAGTGAATGTGCTACAAAACCAAACACCCAGACGATGAATTCCTGCATTGGGTCAAGTTTTCCACAAAAGACGGTGTTCCCTGCTTTGCGATCAAAGACGACTTAACATTACTGCGATCTGCAGCAGTAAAACCATCGTTCACAGACTCAAACACAAAATCAACATCGATACCAATAAAATAGGGCTGGGACATTACGTCATAGAAACTTGTCCAGGTGTAAAAAGGACGGAACCTTAACCTCCCCTGTTGCTACATACCCGCAATAGCGTAAAAATTCATCGTTGGCACAACACCACGTCCCTTGATGAAACTTCTCCGCTGCCTCATCGCCTGCGTCCCGGCCTGCTTTCTGGCAGGATGCCACAATGATGACGCGCCCATTTACCAGGGTTACGTGGAAGGGGAATTCCTCTATTTGGCTGCACCGCAGGCAGGCTATCTCAAGAGCCTGGATTCTCCCCGCGGGGCGCGGGTGGGCGAAGGGCAAGCGGTTTTTGTGGTGGCGGCAGACCCGGATATCGACGCCTTAGCGGAGGCCGAGGCACGGGTCGACTCCGCACGGGAAAAAGTGGAAAACCTGAAAGAACCGCGCCGACAGCCAGAAATCGCTGCGCTGGAAGCCAACTTGCGGTCGGCGCGAGCCAACTTGCGGCTCGCCGAAACCCGGCTCGAACGCCAACAGTCGCTCGCCCGCGAAAACTTCGTTTCGCAATCCGCCGTTGATGAAGCTGTAAGCAGCCATGATCAAGCATTAGCGCAGGTAGAAGCGGCTCAACAGCAACTTTCCACTTATCAGGACACACTGGGCCGAAAACCGGAAGTGCGTAGCGCCGAGGCAGATTTACAGGCGGCGCAAGCCCAAACGGCACAGCGGCGCTGGACGGTAGAGCGAAAAACCGTTTCCGCCCCTGCCGCCGGAGTCATTGCCGATACCTGGTATCGCCCTGGGGAATGGGTTCCCGCAGGAACTTCCGTGGCAAGCCTGTTGCCGGATGACCGTCGGCGGTTGCGCTTCTACGTGCCGGAAGCTGACCTTTCCCGCGTCCGGATCGGGCAGGCCGTGGAAGCATCTTGTGATGGTTGCGCCGCGCCCATCCGCGGAACCATCGATTTCATTGCACCTCAGGCCGAATTCACCCCTCCCGTCATCTACAGCCGGAACAGCCGGGAAAAGCTCGTTTTCCGTGTCGAAGCCGCCCCGGCGCGGGAACAAGCTACCGAATTGCATCCAGGGTTACCCTTGGATGTGCGCTTGACCGGAAAGTGACATGGATACGCCCCTCACGATCGATGTCAGTAGGCTCAACAAACATTTCGGAAACAAGCACGTTGTAAAGGATCTGTCCTTGCAGGTGCGGAAAGGTGAAATTTTCGGCTTTCTCGGTCCCAATGGTAGCGGCAAAACCACCTCCATCCGCATGCTCTGCGGCCTGCTCACCCCGGACAGCGGACAGGGAACCTGCCTGGGGCTGGACGTCGTGAAAGACAGCATCCAGATCAAATCCCAGGTAGGCTACATGACCCAACGGTTTTCCCTCTGGGACGACCTCAGCATCGAAGAGAACCTGGACTTCGTCGCCCGCATGTTTGGCGTAGCGAACCGCCGTCAAGCGGTGATGCACGCCCTGGAAGAATTGGGCCTGGCAGGCCGCCGCCGCCAATTGGCGGGAGCCCTCTCCGGTGGCTGGAAACAGCGGCTGGCGCTGGCTTCTTGCCTGTTGCACCACCCGAGGCTGCTTCTTCTCGACGAACCTACCGCCGGGGTTGACCCCAAGGCTCGACGGGATTTCTGGGAAGAAATCCATCGCCTGTCCGCCTCAGGCATCACCGTGCTCGTCTCTACACATTACATGGACGAAGCGGAACGCTGCCACCGGCTCGCTTATATTTCTTACGGGCAATTGCTGGCCTCCGGCACGGCAAAAGAAGTCGTTGATAGCCTGCACCTGAACACTTGGGAAATTAGTGGGCACAAGCTGCACAGCTTCGGGGAAAAACTCCGACAGTTACCGGGAACCGAAATGGTGGCGAGCTTCGGAACCACCCGCCATGTCAGCGGGCGGGACGCAGGTACCCTGAAAGCCAGCCTGGAAACCGCGTTGGTAGGCAGCGGCTTGCAGATGTGCCCCATCTCGCCTTCGTTGGAAGATGCCTTCATCCATCTGATGCAGGGTAGCCGGGATCAAGATCAATACGGCAACGGTGGGGGTTGAAATGGGGCGTTCCCCTACTTTCTCCGTGGCACGCTGGCTCGCCATCTTAATCAAGGAATTCCTCCAGCTGAAGCGGGACAGGCTCACCTTTGCCATGATCGTCGGCATTCCCGTCGTTCAACTCCTGCTTTTCGGCTTTGCCATCAACACAGACCCTCGGCATCTGCCCACTGCCGTCATGTCCGACCCCGGCCCTTTTGCCCGCTCATACATCGCTGCCATGAAGAACAGCAGCTATTTTGACATCGTTGGCAGCATTGATGCCCGACAGGCAGACGAACTGCTGGACAAGGGGCAGGTCAAATTCGTCGTCACCTTCCCGCCGGGGTTCCACCGCGACCTAGCGCGACGCGTCACGCCAACCCTGTTCGTAGAAGCGGATGCCACCGACCCGATAGCGATGGGAGGCGCGATTGCCGTCTTAAATTGGCTAGAGCCTGAAGTTTTCGCGCCGGATTTGCCGAGGCTTGCCCACCCGCCCTCGCCGCCGGTCGACCTGCGCATCCACCGCCGCTACAACCCGGAAGGGCTCACCGCTTACAATGTCGTACCAGGTTTGATGGGTGTCATCCTGACCATGACGATGGTGCTCATGACTGGGCTCGCCATGACTCGCGAGCGGGAACGGGGCACTTTCGAGAACATGCTTGCCACCCCAGTCACGCCGCTGGAAGTGCTCACTGGCAAAATCGTTCCCTATATCATCATCGGCCTCTTGCAGGTCACGTTAATCCTGGTGGCATCCCATTTGATTTTCGACATCCCCATCCTGGGCAGCTTGCCCCTTCTCTACGCCATGGTGCTGCTCTTCATCTGCGCCAACCTGACGTTGGGTATCACCTTCAGTTCCATTGCCCGCAACCAGTTGCAGTCCATGCAGATGACGATCTTCTTCTTTCTCCCGTCGCTCCTGCTCTCCGGTTTCATGTTCCCCTTCCAGGCCATGCCCTCATGGGCGCAAACCATCGGCAACGCCCTGCCGCTCACCCACTTCCTGATCATCGCGAGGGGCATCCTTCTCAAAGGTAACGGGCTGGAACAGCTCTGGCCGCACATCTGGCCCATCCTTCTCTTCACCGTCATAGTGCTGGCCGCTGGGTTGAAGACTTACCGGCGTACGCTAGATTAAGGTGTTTTTTTAGTTTAAACATATACATACATATTTTTTCCTTCTCCCGACGTGACAGTAGGGAGGTAGTAGGAACCGGACAGACCGGCAACAAGAAAAACGGGCTAAAACCCGCATAGTTTTAGAGCGGTTTCGGTTCAAGTCTGTACAGATCAAAGATGCTCTGATCGTGAAACCCGTAGGGGACAATGGCAATCGTCCCGCCGAATCACAGGCAGATTGTGTAAAACAACGGGCGGATTACCATCCGTCCCTACAAGAATCCGTCTCAAGATAGGGTAAAAAATGTATGCACTTGAATCAAAACCGCTCTAGAAATCAAACGCGCTTTACTCTCCTGACCGTCCTCAATGCCACAGCCCAAACCAGAAAATCTTGGGACAATTTGCTTCATAGCGCTTGACTCGAAAAACAGTCGCTCAAACGGCGGGCGTCGGATGTCCCCTGTGCAACAACCTGGATCCGACTGCCCCCTTCACTACTCTTCGTGAAGTTCCACGCCACCAGCTTCCATGTCCCAGTGGGCACGCACGACCATGTCAATTGGATAAGGTTCGAACCAGTAGCTGGCCTCAATCCGAAAACGGGCATGGTTGTACCTGTACACGTCGGTATCCTTGTCACGGACTACGGAAACTTTCAGGGACTCCGGTATGATGCGCGGCTCAAAATAGGCTAGTGCGCGCTGTATGCCCGCCGCAACCGTATCAAGGTCGGACTCCGAAAAACGCGCACCTGCCAAGGGCGGGATACCGAAGTTGAGCACTGAATTCCTGACCTGCGGAAAATTATGTATTGGCAATTGCCCTTCGAGGTTTGTGCAGTTCAATAACCAGTTCAAGTCCCTGAGCACCGTCTTGCGGTAAGCATTGCGGCTCATACCCCTGCTGCCATACTGCGACAACCTGTCCAGCAAGGCCGGCAAGAACAGATCACCCAAAGGACTTATATTTCCAGGTTTAATCATCCTGCACACCACCATCCATCAGCAAACAGAACAGGCTGTCATCGGGAGCGCCACAGTGAACGATCTGTCTCGG
>Ga0123357_10000894_pt1 | contig 30416 bp, 14 predicted proteins | sample TergutEmb28metaG_FD_89873 | JGI IMG/M metagenome (GOLD analysis project Ga0123357, IMG submission 89873) | Embiratermes neotenicus P4 segment gut microbial communities from Petit-Saut dam, French Guiana - Emb289 P4 | ecosystem: Host-associated > Arthropoda: Insects > Digestive system > Gut ...
AATTTTTTTTGTGGGGGGCCCGTTATTCACCAGCATTTTTTCTCACCCCCCCCCCCACCCAACATGTCATCTTGCTATCTAGAATAGAAAACTTTTTTGTTGTAATTATTAATTGTTGGCTTGTTTGGAACAGATGCATCAGGAAATTTTTATCTGAATATTAGGAGACATCTGTGGGAATTGTATTTAACGTATGTGTCGTGCAAAGCACATGATGTTGCATTTTAATTCAGGTAGTGACTGCACGTGATTCATAGAGATCTTTTAACCCTCTCTAAGAAGCAGCATGGGAATGAACCAGTGAATGAGCCTTGTGTAACATTAGCAACCAGACAGGAAGTGTCTAGTGATTGTGGGAATTTTAAAAAATGATTTTGTGTAACAGTTGAAAGTAGTTTTTTGAGTGCATGTAGTATTTAATTATTATGGACTGACTGACAGTGAAACAGAAGTTGTCATAATGATGACAAACTCCCCCCCCCATTGCCAGATTCTGATCTAGAGGTCAGGTCCAGTGATGTGGAATGGCTGTTCAGCTAGATCTGACTTCTGGTTCAGGATTTGGCACTTATTATTTTAATATTCAACTGCATAATAAGTTCCATTGTGTTAATGGAACTTCAGATTTCCTGTCTTACTGAGCTTTGAAATTGTCATTATTTGTACATGATTTAACCTAATTTGACTGCATAATTTTATCAATATTGCATTCACTTAATGGGTGGCATTTCTTTTTTATTCAGTTGTCACATGTCAAAGTAACATATTTTCATGTTTATAATTGACAGAATTGTAAATTTTATAGAACTAGGCATGTAATTAAAAGGAAATCCTAGAATTTCATCATTATTTGAAACTATTTCAGAAAGTGTGTGAAATAATGTCAAAGTATGCCTATATCTTACTTTGAGAGATCAGGCTCATCTTGTTGTTTAATGTCATTTATTTCTGATCATTAACCATAACCACTAACTGCCTAAAAGATGTATACATACTGCACTTCTTTTGCTCTTTATTCAAATGTTGATGTTTCATGTGTTTGTAACAAACACTTGAACAAAGACTGGTGATCTTTATGTCAGTTGCAGATTGTAGTAGTAGTTTCTAAAAGCATTCTTAGTTAATTAACACTATGTATAACACATATACAGTTTAATAGCTGTGCTATCTTAGTAGCAAGTGTCTGCCAAGTAGGCTTTGATTTGATTTGTATATTGTTATTTTTGGTACGTATATTTGTTATTTCTCGTGTCAACCAGTTCATTACATTTCACAGAACTTGCATGTTGTGTTGGGACTTCTGTATATGCAGTCATCATCATCATCATCATCATCATCATTTATTTGTCTGTAGATGTCTAGTTTCTGTAAGCCACCATTGTTCAGAAATAAGATTTCATTTTAATAATTAATAAATTCTTTATTTAAAAGAAACAGTTGTTGATATACCCATATTCTTTGTTTCACTTTATCCCTTGTAAAGGTTTTACATTCAATATCCAACTTTTGTAATTTATTATGTGTGTATTGTATATGTAATCCTATGGGGATGCAGGTAAATGTTGTAGAGTGTGAAGATGTTACACTGTGTCAACCGGTAACTTTACCAGTCTGCACGGTGTATAGTCCCAGGAGGCTTAAGTATTCAGCAATACTGCTGTGAGAACCTCAAATTTTGCTTTGTAGGGTTTGTTCAAATTATGAGTGCTGCTCTGTGCTTGTTGGCTTATGTAATGAAAATAATGTGAAGGATGTGGAGAACGTAGTGTATCGAGGATGATGAGGTACTCATATATTGACTTCCTTTATATTTACTTGTAATTTCATTCCTGTGGTTTAATTAAGTAGTAGTTTAGTACAGTCGAACCCACTTATAACATCATATAAGGGACTAAATAAATTCTGTCTTTAAGCAAGGTGTGTGGTAAAATTGAAGGAAAAATATTTCAAGACACACTACAGGCTGCAGGCATATTACTTAGTGTTAATGCTACAATGTGTTCAAATTTAAATTGCAATAACAATTTGGAAATAATAAACATTACTTTTCTGTAACTGTAAATTCCCATACTGACTTATGATAAAAAATACTTCAAGGTAAAATTAAAATTTAGGAAGAGCAAAAGTAATAATGAGGAGAGTACCTGTCCTTGGTACACTGTCACATCTCTCTTGCTTAAACCAATTAAGCAGCGCTTCATTGACTAACTTCATTCAGGGTTTTGAAATCACATTATTTTAAATCTGTTCTGTTTTAATGCAGTAATGATTTTGGTTCTGTTTTTCCAAATTGTTTGGATCATAGAATTTAAGAGACTAAATTTATGACACACATCAGCTTTCTTTTTTCCTTATTGTATTTGTCATATCGTTTTAACTTTTCCTTTGACGCTGTAAACTTCCTTTTATTCATGGTGGTAGCCATGTTACCATTTTATCAGTCTCCTGTTAACTGCAGGGGTAGAAATGTAGAAGGCAACTCTATGCACAAAGTGAATTACCATTACCATTGTCATTTTCCATGCCTGGAATTTATGTAGCTACCTGAAAGCATACTGGGCTTGCCCTCTCAAGGATGAGGAGGTGATGCAATTCTCAAAATAATCTGCTTCTTGGAAAACTGTATTGTAAATGATGACTGGCAATGTTGTTACATCCAAGGTTTACTCTGTTACATATGTTATACTAAGCAAGGCAGAAAAACATGTGCCTTATGGGAAATTAGTTGCTGCCACAGAATGTATGATATTATAGTCAAGGTGTCTCACAAACCAAGGTCGATATAACAGAGTTCAACTATATTCTGTTTGCTTAACTAATTGATCTTTCATCATGCTTACTGTTAAATGATCATATAACCTGGAGTAGCAAGAAAACACCATTTTGATAAATTATTGTTTTTTTATACAGAGAGAGGTCAGCAATCTCTCATGGGAGTTGTTGGTGGGGAACATATATTTAAACACTCAAGTATAAAATGTGGTTATAAAAGAAGCCTTTCCGATTGATAGAACAGCATTGATTTGTCACCTGGTTAATTTCTTAATTTTTATTTTGTCAAATTGTCGTCATACTGAATTCTACATATGCTGCCGCAGAAAAATGTGTAAAATGTTTGTAGCAGTGAAACATTAATTATATCCAAAATTATGTATAGTTTTATTGATTTTTATGGCTGAGATTTTGTTATTATGTGGTATCATGGTCATGATTATCATCATCATCATCATCTAACATTGTGATTGTGATGGAAATAATGCTCTGTATATTGTGTTTTGAATGCCTGTGTAGTTAGCTCTCCACCTAAAAATTTTCAAGACCTATAAAATGTTGAATGTGATACTGCATTACTGTTCTTAAAAGTGGTGTAAACCATACTTTGTCATCTGTATGTGCACTTTGAAGACCAATTTCTACATTTCTATATGTGTATACTCTAAAATTGCCAAGTGAATTTAGTTGGAAAGGTGCTGCCAGAATTTTAACCTGGTTCACAAAACCATGTACTATATAGAAGTACTGTGATATTTATAATTTATAAGCAGGTTCTGCAGTCATAAGACTAAATTGTTCACTTCTGTGGCTCATTCGAGGTGCAGTGCTTGCTTCATATTGGTATTTAGTTCTATATGGGTACCCTCTGATGTTCAAACTAACTTGAAAATGCTGTACAAAAAAATTGCAGTACAGAATGGTGATTTTCTTGATACTGGATGTAGTGCTTCTTATTTTGATAATTTGTTGTAATGGTGGTTCCAACTAGTACTGCATGGGCCACAAGTCTTAGTAAATTAACCTACTGTATTTGGGTTCAGGAGTTTCTCATTTCCTTGACAAATACAATGGCCGTGACAAAGTTCAAGTAACATTTATTTATTTATTTATTTATTTATTCATATTTGATGGGTCTGAGACATTTTATGGAGCTGACTAGGAAAAATCATTAGAAATGGGTTGGGGATTTCAATGAAAATGGGATCGTTGGAAATTAGACAGAAAATAAAACAATTGCCCTTTCATTCATTGGGTCTTAGCTTCCTGCAGTACAGGTTTTAAAGGGTTTTCAGTTATTGCTGTGGTATAAGATGTCTTATTAGTTACTGAGGCTTGGTAGTGAAGAGATTAATTTTGTAGGCTTATATTGTGGAGGTCCCAAGGTCATTTCCACATGTTTCTGAACTTGTTTGTTTGCGTCAGTAAACATATGAATCACATATTTAAATATTTTCCAGCTGCACCGTGTTCATACAGTATAGGTGATTGGTGAGATTATGCAGTTTTATGCACTGTAAATAAGTGATAAAATATACATATTTATTTATTTATATTTTTATTGTAACTAACTGCAGTCAGGAAGTGTGAAAATTTTCTTCGCTCTACACAGTGCCATGGAGTGTGACAAACAAATCCTGTAATCTTTAACGATAAATTTACTACAAGAAGGGCAAACAGTATGCCACCTGGAAATTATTACACTAATATCCTTTCTGCCAACCATACATCATTTCTAGGCAAGTGAAATCTTTATTATCAAATTGCAAAAGAGTGTGCCAATGTTAATCAAAAACTAAAGGCAGTTTGTATAAAAGTAACACCCATAGTGAGAAAATGTACCCAAAGTGACCTTACCTGCCAAATTCTTAGGCAGGTCTAGATGTGTGTCATTTGTAGCCTGTGCTCAGTCTTTGTAGTACAGTAATCATGTCAGCTCCACTGCAGTTGCACCAATAGTGCGCAATATGCTGTATTTGGATTCTTTGGTCGTAAGAGGTCAGACACTCTCAGATTCACTGGAGAGTATTAGTAAAATAGGAAGAAAACCCTACCTGTTGTCTTGAATGAGATCCATGTCTTGACCAATGTTATTGACCATTGCTGAAGTGGGATGGCCTGAACATTCATCATCAGTTAACCATTTGACCCACTTGTATGACTTTCTTTGAGTAATACATTTTTCTGTATATTGTGCTAACAATAACGTGAATCTAGGAGGGTTTGACCACTTTTGATCACATAAATGTGATTATGACACATTGTTCACTAATGGTGCAGTTGGGAAGAGTAGCAAATGTGATTACACCTTGACTGTGTAATGCAGACTGAATACAGGTAACTGGTGAGACATGTCTAGATTTGCCTGACAGTATAGCAGGTGTGATCACCTTGGGAGTGTGTTCTGATATGGGATGGTACTTTGTTTTACACACAGTCTGCCTTTACTTCTTAATTTATGTTCTTACATTTACTAGACAAGTACAGGTAGTGAGTAAGAGACAAAATTAAAATAATGCATTGATCCATAGTCACCAGTTGGCACTGATCTTTAATACTATGATAGATTTGCAAGATTTCCTCCAAAATTGATGGTAGAATGTATAGTATGGGTTTAAATAATGTATCCTTCCCTTGTAACTTAAGAAATATGAAATGCCAGTGTGAAATTCAGCATTTACAAAATGTGTGTGGTGTAGAAGTAGCTGATTAAATATTTAATTGATTTCTATGTTATGTGTTTCCATTCCAAATGCAGAACCAATTCTTCTGGGCTGTTGGACCATTTGGACAGGCAAATAGTAACTGGCATTTTGAAGGAGCATAGTTCCTTCACCTTCAGGTTCAGGCAGTCTGTACCTTTAACTTTTCAGAAAATTCTTCTTTTGCTGTTGATGCTGAAGATGAAGGTATCATGCTCCTTCAGAACACTACTGTGAAAACTTCATGTGTTACTTTAAAAAATGTTTATCTTCACTGATAGCTGCTGAGGAAGAAAGTTAGAGTAGGTATCATATGTGTCACTTGTGCCAAGTATGAATGCTTTCCTCTTGGGGATCCCATAACAATGTTTAAGATGGATTGCATTGCAGAAGAAGTATATTTAAACCTAGCACTGATTTCATTCAGCTTCTCCTCAGTGAGCTGGTGTTTTTGTTCTCTTCTTTCATTTTTCATTCTTCCCAGTATTGATAGTTATCCACAGCTTAAACATTCTTATGACAGTGATGACAACAACAACATATATAATTTCCAGCATCTATTGTAATCTGGATAATTTTTAACAATAATGTGGCCAGTTTGTCAGTTCTGTAACTGTTCTGTTATTTGGCAGGGGTGTCTTGTTATGTGTGAGTGGTCCAACAAATTGCTGGAGGCCCTAGGATGTGACACTACTGTAATTATTTATTCAAGTAATTTTTTCTTTATTTTGTTACCAGGAGCCAGGGTAGCATAGTCAGTATAGTGAGTATGCTACATGCTACACAGCTGAGTAATTTTGGTTTCATTCCTGCCAGAGGCAAGAGATTTTTCTCTTTGCCAAAGCATCAGCTCTGGGGTTCATCCAGCATCCTGTTCAGTGGGTACTAGAGGTGTTTCTTCCCCATTTGTAAAGTGGCCAGGGTATGAAGCTGAGCACTCACTTCCATCTAGTGTCATGGTTTTTCATAAACCAAACTGTACCTCCACCCCCCACTGTGACTTCATAGAGGGCTGAGGAAATATGTTATCTACATTTGTGTTTGCTTTTTTATCATCAAAATAATCAGATTTTGTTATGTTTTTATTTTGTGGTTACATACAGCAAAGTGTCATATCATGTACTTTTATTCTCTTCTGTCTATTATGTTCTTGTCATTGCTTACCTACATGGTGGTGTATGTCACATCTCACTAGACCTTTTCATCAAGTACGTGTATTTGGTATGCCTGAGGATGTTAACATCTGAATTATATTCACTCCAGCCTCTGGGTATTGTGATGTAAAAAAAAGTTGGAACCATTTAGTTTAAAATTGTATAATTTTGAGGTAGTATAAATAATTAATACTGTGGAGTCATTGGGAAGTTAGACTCAACTAGACAAATTCCCTGGTTTATATGGAATGCATAACTTGATCGCAGTGTTCACAAGAGAGCACCACTTGTCACTATCTTAAGTCAAATAAATTTATGTTAACGCCCACGCTTTTGTTGTGATATGTATTAACATTATCTTCCAACCTATATGTAGCCATCTTAAGGGTCTTTTCCTTATAAATTTTCCAACCAAAACTTTGTATGCTTTTCTCACATTTGCCATGCATGCTGCATGCACCATCCATATTATCCTTATTTATTTCACCTTACTAATAGCATTTGATGGAAACCCTTATTATGACTCCTGTTACTTCATTCCTCTTGAGATAAAATAAGCAGCACCCTGCTCATGAAACCCTCAGTCTGTTTGAAGTGAGAAACCACCTGTCCTGCTCATAGTTTTTCTTTGGGAAAAGCACAAGAATAAAATGCTCAAGATTGTCACATCAGTAGCTAATATAGGAATATAAAAATGTCTGAAATTGTAGCTAAATTAGTGGTAAAATAACTACATAGATTTTATTTCTTACTTGGTGTAGTTTGGCTGAATAGGGGAATTAACATATTTGGACCATAGTTTTCTGGTTTCCACATTTTTCTCATTGACAGACATCTGAAAATTTTTCTCATTATGTCAGTTGTGATATACAACTGATTCAATAAAGATTTTTTGAGGTTGTGAATTTTGTTGTAATGAGCATTCTTCTGACAGGGACCCCACATGCTGCCTACATATGCAATGTACCCTGGCGACCCACGTGGGGCAGGATTGGCAGCACTGCAGCAACAGCAGAGGCTTATGGGATCACAATTCCCACCACGACACCCACACATGGGATTCACTGTCCGCCCACCACATTACTTCCTGTGACAAGCTTTGATGATAAGTGAGCATTATCACTTCTCCATGGTGCAAGAGAGATGGACATACTTTGCTGAGTAATGCAGACATATCAAAGGTTACATTAGTTTGTACTGGCAGCTGTGTACCATGATGATTACAAAACCGGTGCTCATTTATGAATAAGAATTGAATCTTCCATCGTTATTTGTGCAAAATGTAAGCTGAAACTTATATGAACTTCATTGCAAGGCTGACAGGAATGTTTATGTAGTTTGTTTGGAAAATGGTAAACTCTGTAATCTTTGGTCATAGTGTCAGTATCATTTGAACTTGAAGAAAACCAAGATTTCAGATCCACTTTTCTTACTACAGAGTGTTTAATCCCCTGCTCTGCGTGTTAAATCTGTGTGTGTGTGTTTAGGAGAGTATTTTTCAACCTATTTTTCTTATTACCATCACATATATCATGAGCTGCCCACAACCACAGGTTGAGAAACACTGATGTTGTGGACCTCGGTATGTAAGCATGCGATCTTGATATGCAGTTTGTAATGTTAGTGTCTCCAACATAAAGAAAGGCAAATAGACACTTTTTAAGCATATTTGAGATTATAACCGCATTTAAGAAATAATCTGCATTTTGATTTTCACCTTTCAACATATATGTTCACATTCTGAAGAGGAACCGTGTATAAAGTAAGGTTTGGAGCATGATTCTGCATTTCTACGGGTAGAACATTAGATCATTAGCAATTAATTGTAAAGGTGAGTGTAAAATTAAGACTACCTAGTTCACGATTGAATCTAGATTTTTTTTAAAACTGTATTTGCACATCGGCTTCATTCTTGATTGAGGACTGGCTACATTTATTTTACTCAAAGCAGTGTGATATTCTCTTAAGATGGGTTTTCACTTTCTTGAATTAAATAATAGATAGAACTGTAAAATATGTGTGCAGTATCAGACCATAACCTAAAAGTATGAGAATACCACGATGTTCAGTCACTTTATAGAAGTCTGATATCTGTATTGCTTGGCTGAAAATTGAATGATTATTTTGTATAGCTTTGTAAACACTTTAAAACTCTCTGGTAGTGGTAAACTGAGCAATAAGAGTGTTCCATTGCATGTACTGTGCTTACTCAAATGTAGGGTGTCCCCTGTTGGCAGCGTTCAGTTTTCAGGAAAGTGTCTGTGTGGAAATGTTTAATTATGCATGTGATTGTAAGGCAATCCCATTTTCACGTGATAAATTACGAAAAAACTGTTGTCTTTTATTCAGGTAAATCTGGTATATAACAGACAAAAGCAGTGGGGTTTGTGAATTTGCTTATATCTGCGTATATCTTCCATATTTCACTGTTCAAGCAGTGTTTATAGTGCAAAGTATAATATATAGTAGATGTGTTAGTTTTAATTTTTATCTCTATTCTATATATTATAGTCTTGCATAATAGAATAATGGAATCGTTTGTGTGGTTCATTTAGAAACACTGTCACTCTCTAAACCATTTCATGCTGATGGTAGGTGAAGGAGTGTGAATATAGAGCACTGATGAAATTGTCTGAATAATAATTTAATACCAGCATTAATGGTGTAACAATTGCTGTGGCATCTTTTGCACAAGAATACTCTATCCTTGACTTGGTGATTTGTTTGTCCATTGTAAAATTGATATTTTTTTATTTTTTTATATAGTAATGTATAAGTAGTAACAGCAAGCTATATGAGCAAGAAATGTGTAATATGGTACTTCCACATTCAATATTCTTGCCTCTGTAAAAGAAACCATTGGTATCGCTCATCACACAACTGTTTAAAAACATAAGGGCAGATCAGTTACAGTCAGTCCAGGCTGCATCATGACCAAAATTTGGCATTACTTCACAGGTTACATTTTTAATGTAACTTGTGAAAAACACACACATTCAGCTGTTCTGAATCATGACTAATTGATTAGGCTGATAATAAAAGATTTAAATCAAGTGGCAGTATTACTACAATTGATTGTCCATGTTTTTCATTCTGTAACTGCTAAAATCAGTCACAGTACCATTGCTAAATCACAAACTTTAATAAGATATGACTAGCAACACTCTTGGTGGAGTTATATAATCAAAATGGTGATTTTTTTATATTGCAAGTTTGAAATTTTCTCCTTATTTTTATCATTGGAGGTCAGTTCTGAAAGAATTAAATTGATCATTCTATTCAGTGTGACCAAACGAGCAACATTGATTTCCATTTGTGTGATTTGTATTTTCAGGACAATTTGACTTTATTTCGAGTGTTTTAAATGTAACCTTAACCTTGTATTTCTTGTAATTAATTTATTAACAACTGTCAAGGGAATGAATTGTTTTAAATATATTTAAAAAGTGGCTGAATCTTTGGATGCATATCTTGATATATTTCTGACATGGAGATTATTTGGTTACTGCATTTTAACCTGCTGGACAATATTATATCTGACTTGAAAACTGGTAAGGCTATAGTAACCATGTCTGTAACTCATGTTGTTTTGTTCATAAGATTATTCCTGTTATGACTCATAGCAGAGACTGGTCTTTGACAGTCCCAACCAGCTCAGGTATAATACTACCAACAGGTTATATGCTTGGAGTTGTTCAATTTTATTCTTTTTTGCTTTTTTCCAAATGTTTTGAGTTATTTAAATTAAGATCCTTGTAACAACTGTTTTCTCTCATTATTTTGGTTTACTAATAAGTGAATGGTGTTGTGTGTTGTTACTTTTTTGTTTGTTTTGTGTATGTGTGTGTGTGTCATGTGTGTGTTACTTTTGTTTGTATGTACCTACATACACACAAGGCGTGCACACACACACACACACACACACTCTGCTATAGAAATAGAGAAGAGATTTGTCACTTCCCAGATTCTTTATAAGACATGCACAGCCTATCTTCATTTTGACAACATTCCTGTAAGAAATTAATGGGCTGCTGTTGTCAGTGTGCCATGCAGTAATTTGCTTTTCATTTGAGGTAGTGTCATGTAAGGTGATTTTTAATTACAGTCACCAGTTACAATATGAGTTAAGGTAATTTCAGGTGATAAAGTATTGAAATATTTTAATGATGCAGGATATTGCATACAGAGTTTACTTCATGATCAGTGTTTATATTTGCTGACATTTTTGACCATCAGTATGTAATATCCTATCCACAGTGAAATTCAACAGTATGTACCCATTAATTCAATGTCCATATAATTTTTCATGCTTTGCATTAAGAATGACATGGTTTTTACTTTGTACTTTGTGATTCTGCACATAATGGATATGTCCTTACATTTAGATACCTGTCATATTACTACAGGAACCAAGTGGGAGCAGTATGGTTAGTTGATTCTCTGTGGCATATTAATAACTCCTCTGTCTGTTGAGTTCTGTGAAGATTTATTCCGCATGACTTTTTTTTATCAAGTTTTTCACCCCTAAGGTTACTTTCAAATCATAGAAATTAGTACTGTGACTGAGAGATCTAGTAGTGATTATTATTGTGGGGCAGCAGTCACTCAAAATACACGTTGGAAATAGGAGAGTAGCTTCATTCTGACTTATGCAGTTTTCATCCAACATCTTTGGATTATGCCGCACATTATATAGAAATCAATTTTAGAGTTTAGTGCTGGGAAATATAAGTTGTTACTTTGTTATAATATTTTGTATGTAATTTTTACATATCTGAGATCTTAAACTTTGTAATATTTTGTAAATGATAGTCATATATCCGTGTTTGAAATTGAAGTGACAGGCATCGTTAATTGTTCACAAATGAAATTGCAATAACAACAGTTTCCTCATGTAAATTGTACTGATAAGTGGAAAGCAGACCCTTGTTGTAGAGAGAACTGGACCCATACAAAAATTTTATCTGTTGAATTAATTTATATAACCAACTTTATGTGGCTATATAATACCTATACAATGCGCAGTACATACAATATTGTAGTAAAAAGAAACTGTGTCCATTTGTTGTTACATACAGTTCAGTTCCTACTTGAATTAGGATTTCATTTCCATTCATCAAGTGTGTGTGTGTGTGTATGTGTGGGAAATTCATGTTTATATTATGTTTTGCCTTATTAATGATGGAAGCTGGGCTAGAATAATCAGTGTAGTGGATGACCAGGGAATTGTGATTCGATTCCCAGCATGGGCAACAGGTTTTTCTGTTCTCCAAAGCATCCAGATCAGCTAAGTGGCCCATCCAGCCTTCTGCTGAATGGATGTTGGGAGCACTTACCCAGAGGTGGACTGACATGTCATCTAATGCAGAGGTTAAGAATGAGTGTAACTGTACCTCCAATCCCCCATGTGCCTTCATGGCATGCACAGGAACTTCACCTTTACCGTATTATTCACATGTCTTCTGTTGTAGAAGGACATGTGTTCAGTCCATCTGGCCAGCCATTGCATTTTTTCAGCACTATTAATATTTCCATTGCCCCCATGTTAAAGCCTGGCCACTAGCACTGTCATACCAGGGGATGTAAAATCACCTGTTCATTGATGATAAAGGTTAAATGGGTGCATTATTCTAGGAAGTGTATTGACAGTATAATGAACTTGGGTCCCTCAGAACTGCAAAATTTTAAATGCCATTTCATTGGGAGTTATTTGATTGATACTACAAACAATTCTTGTTGGTCATGCAGAAGTTGTTTTTTCAAAAGTTGGATCACATTGTGTGTTTGGTGCATCAATGTATTGCATAAGAATAATTTTTCTTAAAGATTATGGATTTGGTTCAGTATTTCATTTCCCTTTTAGCTGTCAGTTGAAGTCTGAGAATTCTCACTTCATTTTCCTAATTTCTTTTCTAAAGCTGAGCTGATTTAAAATTGTTAAGTGCTGGGGATATGTAACATACTTATTATGAAACCAGCTCATATTTTATAAAACTATTGGATTTAGTGATTGAATTGTTTTTGAAGCATGAAATAATGCACAATAAAATTGGAATTCGGATCTTCTGGAATGTGATGCTGTCACTAGGCTTCACTTGACAACATTCTGAAGGAACATAGTGCAATAATCTTTAGGGCCCAACAGCTCAGTAACACAGTGTCACATCTTCGAAGACTTGAATCATCTACAATAAAGTCATATTAATCTAATGCAGATAATTTATAGTCTTGTGCCAGTCATAGTTCACCATCTTACATATGACACTTTACACTTACGTATGCATATGGTGGTCTTCTAGGTTATGAAGCTGTGCATTCTGGGATGTGGTTTAACATTGTCTACATTGATATAATTGCATGATATGAAGCACGGTTCTGGTTTTTGAACAGCTTGTTGAGCCACTGGCTTGAAAAGTTTGGACAGGCGATTACATGTTGTCACATCCCACAGGGCAGTAGTCTTTGTAATTGCTGCCATGCAAATCTGAAATCCCACAGGTAACTTTGATGCTACAAGCTGTTTTAGTGAATAATACCAGACAGTCTGAGCTAACTGGATTTATGATCTGAAGCTAAGTTTCAGATTCAGTATTTTTGTTTTTCTGTGTGCTGATACCTGGAATAAAGGTAGTGCATGAATATTCTGTGCCTACAGTCATTCAGCTTCCCTTCTTGCTATGGAACATACCCATCAGAATGCATATCTCAGAATGAATGCAGTAATGAGAAATGTTTGCTTCATAACATCTGATTGAGACTGATTTCACCCTCATGACAATATAGTGTTGATACTTAAAATCTTTGCTGCATGGGACACACATTATTCATTTTAAATTATAAGATTTTTATCAAGTCATGGCAGTAATGACAGGTGAAGTTTCTGTCAATATGTATATGTACAAACACACAACACCACATTCATTATTATTGATTCACTAACAACAGATAATGAGGTGTGACTACAAAGATTCTTCAGCCTTTGTCTTTTCTTTGTTGTGGTCATCAGACTAAAATGCTAATGATGTGGGCATTGATCAGTTGTTAATATATGTTCGTAATAGTAAAGAAACCTATATTCATTAATGCATGTTTTTACCTTTTTTTAAATTTTAATATGGTTTGTGTTTATGCAACATAGGACTTGCTGATGCATGTGGATACATTGTTTTTTTTCTCTCATTAAGTTGATCCTTGTTTAAGACCTGCCCTGTCCACATGGGAGGTATGATGAAGTTGAAATAAGGGTGAGTTTTCATAGGGGGATATTTTGTGACTGCTAGGTTATGGTCTTTCTGCTGTTTACTCATTGGGTTGGTTGCCACTTTTCTGATTCATTGAGCTGGGCTGTTACACAGCATTGTAAGGGTGATGGGTACTGGATTTCATGAGGCACCTGCCCTGCATAGATCTCAAAATTATTTATATTCCCAAAAAACAGGGCAACTATAATTTTCTCACAGTCAGGGCATATCAAATAACCTGTATTTACATCCTGGAATTTAACTTATTATATGGAATCTGGCTTTTCTGCTTTCAGAATCGCTCACTTTGTTTAATCATACATGTATATCCATTTAGATAAAACTAAGCCCCATTGATTTTCTGTTTCTGAGGGACAGTGTCATCATCATTTCCTTCCCTTCAGTCTTCATGCAATCCCTATTATTCTGTGTATGTTATAGAATCATACTCTTGCATCAAACTTACATCTTTCTCCATCTGGTGACTACCAAATGTACTTACCAGCCCAACAGAAGGGCATACTGACTCATTTCCATGTCTGTAACTGTAACTTCACTTGAGTAGTGTGACTAATCTTGGTATCTGCAATATTTTGTGTAAAATCTCATTCCACTCCCCCCCCCTGCATTCTTAGTTATTCCAGCCGTTTAGGGGTTGGACACTTTGTTTGGTATAAGTGCATCTGTTTGTGAGATGGGTTCTGTCCAAAGCTTTTAGTATTGATTATATCTTTGTATTATTAATTATTTCAGCCATGTTTTCGGGTATATCATGACAGCCCGTATACAGCACGTCTTAGTTCATTGCATGTTTTAACTTGTTAGTGTTCATATGTATTGTTGACTTCAATGACACTTTACCATTTTCTGATATTTTTATGTTTATTATATCTGCTGTACATAATACACTTGTGAGTGACCTGAGTCACGCCCTGGGTTGATTGTTGTAGATGATAGTCCATTATGGTTGATAGTAACTTATGATAAACCATGGTTAATGAGTTCCCCAGTTGCCATCTTTATTGAAGTGGTTTGTTTGGTTTATGTGGTTATATTGTTTCAGTGGCTAGCACATGAATATTGTGATGGACATGTGGTTAGTTTGCTTATGTTGTTCCAGGTCTTCCTGTTATACCACATTGTATTTTTCAAGTATCAGATAGTGAGATATGTGTAATGGTATTAGACCAAGGTTTGGTCAAACAATTGTATGTGCCAATCTTTCATCATGTGAAGTAAGAGAACAAAATGTAATTCTAGAGTAGTTACTTTTATGGCAGCACTGCACAGTTATATTTATATGTCATAGCTTTGCTGTGTACGTTCTGTGGAACAATCTTGAGGACTATTACAAATTCCAGTTGAAGTCTGAATAATGTTGTTACAAATAAAGGTCTGAGAAATCATGAATGCTGAACCACAGACACAAAATGATATGTGATTACTTTTTTACCAGTTATGATTGTGGTATTCACTGGTATTTGATATTGTGCAGTCTGGCAGAAGGATAACTGTGTTTTAACAGAACATACCACCTCCTTCTTGAAGAAGGAAGCAGTATATTCCTCTGAAATGTTGGTAACGTTCTACCATGCTGTACATTGTTTTATCATATTTAATTTGCCAAATCAGATAAAGTAGAAAAGAACTGGAAACAGTGAACAAGTATCTTCTGCCATGGTGAAAAGTTTATATTTTCCTAAAATTAAAATTTTGGTGTGCATATCCAGACCTCAGTCATATCCCCTCATCTTTCAAGATTCATGAAGTTCTGCTTCCACACTGCAAACTGTAAGGAAGTGACCTGCAAATGATGTAGTTTACTATGACTGGTCTATATGTAGCTCTAAATCTTTGGTTAAGTATGCTGGCTTAATAACTACTAAGTTTTATTGCAGTTAAATAAAGGAAAGCACGTTTTTATTACATATTTAGTACAGGGAAAGTTAAAAGTATCTTCACAACATTCAAAAGCTCATGAAACTGCTGTTGTAACATACAACAATGCATTCAACCTTGTAATATAGCATGAAATTTATTTTTTGGTTCAGTTATGTAATTTTGATGTGACTACCAGCAGCAATATGGCAGACATCCCAGCAGTATTCAGTTTCATGTTACATTCAGCACATTTAGTTTTATAACATTTGAGAACTGTGCTCTTCTGGGATATTATAGCTTAATATCCCAGAAGAGCGCAGACCTCATCTACATTGTGGCGGAAGCCTGAAATCATCTTTGTAACATTTGTTGGTAATAGGATGACCACCTTTTGACTTCCATATTGCAGGGCATTCCAACAACATGTGCCTGCATCCAGGGAGTGGGGTGTTTATGGCAGTAACTTCTTACCATTGCAGCGGTTTAACTTTAGTTTACGTGTGATAATTATTATTGCAAAATACACATCATTTAAACATTTTTCACGTCAAACTTTTACAATGCAAGAAATAGGAATTATTTTAAGAAAACAAAAGTAAAAGAACTGAAATATTTTTATTTAGTCTACAAAATGCTGGCACTTAAAGCTGATGTACCTATTAAAGTGAAATGTGTTGTTGCATTTTATGATTAATCAAAAATAAAAATTTTCAGTTTATCAGTTTTGGTTTATTATTTCAATTCAAATCATATTTTTTTTTGTTTGACTTTGCTCCTTCAAGGATATCTTTTCCTTAAGCACATATGTGTGAAAGTCCTTGCAAGGATATTTACAATTCATTTTTACTGTGATTTCACTTTTTATTAAGCTCACGTTGCTCTTATTGTATCAATTTCTCCAGCAGGAGTCCATTATTAAGACAACTCATTCCACATACATGACATAGAGTATAAACAGCAGTCACAGTGGCCAGTGAATAAGTAAATGCAGAGTGGGGGAGGACAGATAGTTCTCCATTGTGCAGATAGTGGTACAGTGTGGCAGCTAACTGGTCAAGCCATTTAGATTTTATAGAGAAAGAGTTTTGGCTGATTACAAGACATTTTACCCCAGTTTCAGAACACGAGGTTTTAAATGCATTTTCAGGACTGTCCTATGAAAATCACAATGGATGGTTACCCTAGTTGGTAACTGTGGCTGGTAAGCATCATCCTTGATGAATCCCCACAAAAAAAAATCTGTTAGTGTGATCTCTGAAGAAAGCAGGGCTGTGATACCTTGCAACACTAACAGTCCATATGACTTTACCTGAGATTACTTATGCAGCATTTTCACATTTCAACAGTGGTCACCAGTGGTTTGACTACCATATGGCTAGGCTAAAACCTCATACTAAATGTCTGCTGGATTGTTGTCTACCAAAATGTGTACAGTAGTGTTCCTGATCTAGAGTCTCAGACTTTTGCACACCTGAACCAATGTATTGGACCATATCTGCACTGGTATAAAATTTTTTATATTTGGTACATGAGCACCAGCTGCAAGAAAATCAGACACAACAGATGTCCCTCAGATTTGAAGTTGTACCTACATATTATACTAGTAATGCAGGTGAATGATTTTAAATTTGTGAAGGTACTTATAATGTGCTGTGCATAATTGATTTAAATTGACTTCATTTTTTACATGAACTTTTTTGTGAGGCCATATGTTTATTTTTAATGCTACGTTATTCTGCCCACACCTGTTAAAACTCTAAAAGAGCCTGTCTGTAAAGTTGTTGAATGTGTGATGAGATTTTGTGGTATGTACTGTGTTGAACTTGGATCCAATCACATCATGGGGCAATGAGTGAAATATCTGTTCAAGTTTGGTTTCCAAATATTTTATTCCACTTCATCATTGGCAGTCTGGCTTGTGTGATCACACCCATTTTTCTTATTAGTGCCACTCAGGCTCACTTTGTTTCCTTCATGTCAGCATTTGGGCTTCATTGACCTGTACGTATAAATATAATGTTCCATTTGAGTAAAAAAAGAAACTTGTCACTTTGATCAGAGACTGAATTTTACATCTCTGGGTTCCGATGCGTACTGCATGTTAGTGTTTTGAGATGGCTGGTAATAAGAGGGCTTGTGCCTGGTTATTGTTCTGTACTAAGATAAACTTTTCACTGAAGATATTAATTAGACTGTGTAACATAGTTGTGCCAAGTCCTAATAATTTCCATTCTTGAAATGTATATTTCAAGATTATTACGACAAGAATGCACCAAAATTTGAGAAACGGCTTCTTGGGACCCAAGACTAATGTGTATAGCAATGTTAACTTCATTCAGAATATTGTGATGTAATTTGTCTTGTACACAGTGAATATTTATTTCCTTAATGTTATTATGTTGCATTTCTTTATATATATATATATATATATTTTTTTTTTTTTTTGTTCTTTTAATTTTTCCTTACTATTAGAAGTACCCATTTTTCAATCAGCATGTATGTTTTTCTTGTCAGTATCCCAATATGTTACAGTTTCAAGAAAGGATGGCACGCAAATTACACATCTAAATTTACTCAAGCAATTAAGAAAAGTGGGAATGGCAATTTGAATTGTATGCAAAAATTCTACCTCAGTACTTGCACATCACTACCGGCTGTGGCTGCTGTACATATTGGCAGGAGTACAGAGCAAATTTCATGGTGTATATGAGTTCTGTATTTGATAAAAAAAAAAAACAGAGAAACAGATAATAAAAAAGTTACATTTTGATATGCAGTGTGCCCATAATTCCTTATCTGTTCTTGTGCCAACCATGAATTGATTTGGTTGTGTGTCTAATAGGACTTGTAAAACTTCCACACCCCTCTGTGTTTTTGCCTTTGGGTTTAGAGTGATTTTACTGTCACACATTCTTATACATTCATTATCAAAAAGTGTAACTTTTCTGTTTTTTTTAGATAAAATGTGTCACATTTTTGTTTCTTGCCCAGTAAAAGGTACTCTTGACATTTCTTGTTTAATGTTGAATATTTTGCAAATGCTACATGCTTCTAGTAGGGAGAGTGAGTTGTTTGAATATTAAAAAAAAAAAAAGCTCTTTTGCTTCAGTTTTTGAATTGTGTAATTGTACGTTCATCATTACTGTTCCTTATATGTGTACCTTTATGGCAGAATGGCTGTTGCATCATAATGTTAGTATTGTAGTTTTCTTCTACATTACTTTATATGAGAGTGGAACACAGGATATTAGCAGTACTGCCCTATAGGCAGTATGGAAAAAAATAAGTGGAGGATTGTATTTAGCAGCTCTATTATAAAAGTGCTTGACACTGAATTATGATTCATATTTTTAATCACTGCACACACACATGAAAGGAAGTAGAATAAAGCTGTTTTGTTATTTATATACTACTGTAAGTATTTTGTTTTTCATACTCATGAGGGTTTTAATCATTTCCAAACAAAGATGATAATTATGTTTTTTTATTTTTACATATAATTGTGATTATCACATAATTTTGGAAAGAAAACCAATTTAATGTTGTCATGTTGGAAGGTCTTTTGATCTCTTGCGACAAAGCTGAGGAGGTAAAAGACTTTTTCTCAGTTACATTCAACGAGATGTATGTTGGTTTGGTATATAAATAGTATTATTAGAGGAGTGATACTGAATGGGACCTGAAATAAGGGTGTGACTGTGTGTGAAAGCTGGTTTTTATTTGTATTTATTATATTTTATAGTGCTGTCCATTGGTAGGCAATGTAATACAATAAGGTGCTGTTTATAATAAACACTTAACATATAGCCTATTTCAGGTTATAGTTTATATGATACCTGCTCCTTACCCATGCTTCATCTACTCTGTGAATGAAGGGCATTATTATGTCATTGTAATTTTAAGTTTTGTGCATATTTTTGTACAGAATGCATTACATTGATAAATACTGGATGTTAAGGTTTGTATGTCCACCCACATATATCTTTCCCAAGAACAACACATTTCTGACAGGTTTGGTTATGCTGTATGCTGTCATGCAGATTCCATGTAGGTCACAGTAGTATCTGTTTTATATACAGCCCTGATGCAGGATGTTTTGGTGCTCTGAGCTATTTAAATATTTGCCGTCTTTTGGTTTTGCAGCACTTTGACATGAATGATGCATCCATTCTGCCCTGCAACATTACACTCCATTAGCTGTCCCATTCAGTGCTGTCAGAGACCTGCAGCATTTAGGTCATTATCTTGGAATGATCTTTACCAGTACCCAAGTATACACAACAAGGTACATCATAGTACTGCAGACTTCAATCCCACAGATTTAATTTCCTTAGATTTCTTGGACTGAGGGTGAATGAAGTCACAAGTTTACAAAGCAAAGGCTCAAAATCTTGCATATTTGATGGGTTACATCTGTTCAGTTGTTAATATTATGCCTGATATTTATTCTGCATAATAGTTTGTGCACTGGTACATGTTAGTGGCAATTACATTTTGATATGAAGGTGGCCACTTGTAACTTCATAGAGAATCTAAAAAGGTACAAGAATTGAATTGAAATAACATTTTCATGGAAATATATTGGGAGTTTATGTTCATTTTTCATATAAAAAGAAACGAGCATCCTCAGTTGGTATTGTACTAATGGCTCAGGATGATGAGACATACAGTAACCATAATGATGGAGAGATCAAGACCATTTAAATCCACACCTCAACCTTAATGATGCAAGTTACCCATTTTTTTTTATAAAACATTCTGTTTCATAGGAAATACCGATAATGGAACTGGGCTGGCAGAGTAAATGATATATGAAACAAAACCTTGCTTGAAGAATCGTCCTCTGATTGCAACATATTGTAAGATAAGACTACACCGGCCTGTAACTACCAGCAATTTATTTTGGAGTATATTCACTTTAAATGTCTGACCTATATGGTAGGGACTTCATTTGATAAAATTCACAGTGTCTCAAAAGTTCTGAGTTCACTTTACTATGAATGTTTTACAGAACATGACACATTATTATTATTATTATTTTTTTTTTAATTCTTACAAATCATCTTCATCCTTGAAAAATGTAATTTAACACGCCTTTGTTTGTGGTTAAGACAGGAAATAGCATGACATAATGGAAGCTTACACTATCCAAGCTTCTATGCTATTTGAACTGCACTGCCAGAGAGGGTTTTTTTCTTTTCTTTTTCTTTCTTTCTTTCTTAACCATGCATTCAGCACAAGTTTTTATTCACCTGGTGATTTTCATGAAGCAGTGAAGCAATTTGAAAGAAACATATCACATAGCAAACTTTGCTTTCTCTGTACTCACTTATATGATATAAAGTCTCCAGTTTTTCCATGTGGTGGCCAGGAATTAGAATAGCCCACATACCCTAAAGCTGTAATGATTCAAGGAAACAACAATGCAAATGGAACACTGTGAAAATGGAAAAATGACTGGAATTAGGCAACATGGAATGTTAGAAGTTGACACAGAATTGAAGGTTTAAGAAACCTAATTCAGGAATGGAAGAGATATTGTATGAGTACTGCAATACAAGAGATAAGATGGCGAGGTAATGAAATTCGTGACTGTCATGGATGTTACTATATTGTATTGGTACGAAAGACTAAAATGTGTTTGGTACAGGGTTTTTGGTTCGATAAAATGCAACAATCAAATTAAATTTTGACCCAGTTGCTACTTATGGATGAAAGGTAAATTTTTCAATACTATGATCATTTGTGTGCACACACCAAATTAAGAGAAAGATGAAACCATTAGGAATTCATTTATGATTGACTGGATGGAGTCTTAACAAAAGCCTCCGGAACATGCCGTTAAAATAATAGGAGGCATGAATGCTGAAGTAGGTAAAGAAAGATTCAATGATAAGTAATGCTGGAAGTTTCAGTCTGTATAATGGGGCTAGTGACAATGGGACAAGTCTGGATGACCTTGCTGTTACTAGAAATGTAGTGATTGGCAGTATGATGTTTCCACATACGAAATGCAAGGAAACATGGGTATCTCCTGATGGTCTCACCAGGAATCAGATTGCCCACAAAATGATTGACGCGAGGCACATCTTGGATATAATTGATGTTAGACACTACAGAGGTGCTAACTGTGACTCAGACCAGTTTATGGTTAAAATTAAGTATAGACCAAAAATAGAAATCATGAACAAGTCCCCTGGTGGAAGAAACATGAAGTTTAATACACAGAAATTTAAAGATGGACCAATTTTTAAGGTTTGTCAATGAACCATTGAAGACCGTGTTGACAATCAGAATGTTTATGATCAAAATGACGTTGACCAAGATGGATGTTTATCAAACAGGGCATACATGCAGCTACAGAAGAAACAATTGGAATTGCTGAACCAAAAAGAAGAAACCAGTGGTTTGATGAAGATGGCAATCAAGTAATTCAAATGAAATGAAATTAGGAGATAGATGTTACATACATAGGAAAACTTGAGCCCTTGTGGATGAGTAAAGGAAAGTGCAAAGGAAAGCAAAAACCTTATTCTGTCTTTAAAAAAAAAAAATTTCAAAGAAAACGTATTTGGGACTTACGGGAAACGAATGGTAGAAATGAAACTGAGAAATAATGTCCATAATTTACAGAGTAAAAGTTCAGAGTAGTTTATTGATATTAGTTTGCCTGTCATGAAGAACAAGCTACCACAGATCCTGTATTTTCATTGCATCATACCATAGAAGAATTTTATGTACATAATATACAGCTTTGTCATTTATATTTTGACATTCAACAAGCATTTGGTGGCATCAGTTGACCATGCATTTATGTAGCCATGAAAGAACTTGAATTCCCGACAAAACGATTTAATTTGCCCAGATGACCCTGTCTGAAACACTATTAAAGTTCAAACACAGACTACATTACAGAATGATTCATTAGAATGTGGCATGAGAAAGGGGGATACCTTAACTACATTACTGCTTAATATTGACCTGTAAAAAATTAATTAGAGAAGTAATAATAAAGCCTGGTGGAACATTCTTTAATAGATCCAAGCAATATGTGACATATGCTGAATTTGTAACAATTGCCCAAAATATTGAGTGTAGGAGAAAATGTCTTCACTTAACACAGGCTTACAAGACAACCTCCACACAAAACCAAACATTGGATCTGCAATCTAGCAATAAGCTGAAAGAGCTATTAACTATCTTCCACCCTATGAACAAGAGTATGACATTTCTAGTTGCTAAGAATATTGAACATCTGTGTGTACACCCTAATATTACTCCCCAATATATTAAAAGTTTAAATTCAGTAGTTTCCCAGATGCAGCCAGCAGAAAAAGAAGCCAGACTGAAAATTAACAGAACAAAAACAAAATACATGGAAAGTAAGAAGAATAGAACCTATAGGGTAAATAATATCTTGCTACATGAACAATCCTACAAAGAGGTTTCAAGTTTTAAATATTTAGGCTCTGTTGTTTCATAGAACATTGATGTTACAGTTGACATAAAACCTTCATTAAACCAGTTGTCACATACCATAGCAAAGTTTGGACAATTACTGACAGAACTGCTTCTGTCTCCATGACTTGGAAAAGGAAAATATGGTCTCATATATGAAAATGGAGTTTGGCAAATTAGAACCAGTTTGGAACCACAAAATTTATACAAGGACCCCAATATTATGTCAGATATTCAAACTGGAAGATTGGAGTGGCTGGACCACATGGTTAGAATGGAGGATTTCAGATTACCAAAGAAGATTTTGAATGCTAAGCTGGATAAAAAGTGGAAAATTGGTAGATCTAAATGAAGATGGTTTGATGGTGTCCAAACTGATGTAAGAACATATGAATTAAAAGATGGATGCACAAAGCTCAAGAGAGACAACAGTGGACTAGGATCACAAGGGAGGCTAAGATTAAATTTAAAAGACTGTAACATCATAGAAGACAAAGAAGAAAATAGTCACCAATCAGCTGTACCACAAGACTATTTCTGTACTGGAGCCACAGAATAAAACTGTTCACTGTAGCTTCATTTAAAACCAAATGGAAAACCTATTTCCACCACTTCCTGCATACCTGTCTAATTCCATAATAGTCTCTCCTTTGATCTACAACATCATTTTGTTCCATCCTCCTGGCAGAATTCACAACAGCTTCTGGACATGGAATATCTGTTTTCTCCCCACTCTTTCCTGTTTTCATGGCTAAAATGATGTGAATGTGTAGACCATATCGGTACAAATCGGTTGTGCTGCCACACTACTGCAGTAGCATCTTAATAGTCCAGCTTTCTGGCTTATTCTCTTCAGTTTATTGATTTAGGGTTTATAAACTCTGCAAACCAATCATTTCTTGTAGCTGGGGCTTTCCCCACTTTCATTAGTTCTGCAGATGAAGGGATTTGTCAAAATATAAATGAGGATATTGTCCTATATCCTTCACACATTTCAAGAACTATTTGCTGTCAGAGTAGAAAAGTTTCACTTCTCTTCTCCTCTTTCCTTAGATAAATTTTGTGTTTAAGCAAGTGGCCATCTATGCCATCATATATTTCCACTGAGATGCAGATACTGCCCAATATTTTGAGACTGTGCCAATATTTGTCTGCAATGGGGCAAACAAAAATCTCTTTGAAAGTAGTCACACATTTCTGGCTGCTCAACCAAGTCCCATGTTAATCAGTATGTCAACATATGCTTGAATTTCATTAGCATGTATGTGATACATCATTCTGCTAATAAGAGACTTATTTGTTGGTTTGTGAGTAACTCATACATAAAATTTGTCATCCAGAATGAGGGAAAGTTAATCTTTCTTTGCACTGCAAGTTGGAAGGTCATGAAGGGGCCCTACAGCATGCAAAAACATTGGAGGTTGCGTACAGTTTACTGCTGGAACCCACTTTTTGTCATTCCCAGCCATTTTCCTATGAGCTATTGATGTTGGTAAGACAGTATTCTTTTTATGAGCATCACTACAGAACTTCATTCTTCCATATTCATATATCCATGGGATAAGTGAATTGTCATTCTTGCTGTATTCCTCAAGTCCAACAATAAAATCACTTGCTTCACAAAATTCTTATGAGTACATGAAGAATGTTCCTGCTGCATGGCATTTGTTTCACAGACCTGGTTGCTGTTGAAGTTGTTTCATCTATGGGTTGGACAGCATGGCCCAACTACATATGCATGCATATGAAAATGATGAAACTAGGTCACAACATATTCTACCATGGAAGTGACAGGCCTCTGTATTCATCCTGAACGTGGAAGTGTTGGCACATTTTGTTCCGCTAGGATGCAGAAATTGTTAAATTGGTCTCCAAAGGTGATATTGTACTGTGCTTAATTAAGAACTACAGACAATTATGTGTGTGTGGGTAGAAGAGTAGCTCCACATTAACATCAGTACTATACAAAAATGTGCTGTCAGCATCACATTCCATCCACTTTACCTTCTAGGTGAGTGCCCTTCCTGGAACCAGTCAGTTAGGAAGATTGGTGGGACCCACAGTCAATATGGAAATGGGCAAGGGGTAGATCTTTGGCACTTGCAGGAATCAAATCCTTGACATTCAGTCTATAGCCTAATTACTATACTGACTGAGGAGAAAAGAGTGAAGCCAAGATAAAACATGATTGCTGTCTGCTGCAATTTTGTTTGTCTTAGATCATTTGTGTTTGAAGCTGAATTAATTGTTTAAAAGTAATGTGGCAAATTGTATATCGATGTTTCCAGTCACACACAATACACTCCTCATGTGATTGTTTGTCTGGCTACTAGTTTCAACCTTGAGTACAGGTCATCATCAGGCCAAATATGCAAGAACATGAATGTTAACAGAAACTAAATACCAGAGAGGGGAGACATCTTTCCACTTTATTACATTAAAAATGTATATACAATGCATATGTATATGTTTCAGTGTGACACATATATTCATACACAGGCTTAATCTCTACCCATCTTCACACAAGATATGCTCCCTATAATATGGAATACTGATGGCCTGTTTTGCATTATGAATGATTTTTAGATGTGCTATAGAAGGGAAAAAGCAAAGTCTCATTTGTGCATAACACTATGCCTCTGAAAATGAAAGGTTAAAACTGAAGCATTCCTGGGAGATTTGAAGTTGTCATAAAGGGGACTATAAAGATTGTTGTCATCTGCAATGTGACACCATGTAGCCTGGCAGAAGGTTATGAGTTTGAAAAATAGGTCGAAGTGGAGACAGTAATGAGCCTGTGTTTCCTAAGAATTCAAATAATTTTTTGACTACCTGAGGACATATTGGCTGATCTAGAGGGACTCTGCTCAGTAGAGTTAGTTAAATCTCAGAGTAAAATTAATTCTTCTAGGAAGACCTTCCTTGTGCATTTTATGTTCAAATGATTTAAAAATGCTCTATTGTTATGGACTCTGAATGTTCATGGCTGAGCGAAGTCAGATACTGAACCCCATCCTCAGCTATGAAGGTCCAAAATGTTTGTAAGATTCACTTTTATATTATCCTGCAATATATGACCTAATCAGCTAAATTGCTTCTTGAAGTGAGGCTTCCATTACACATGTTATAGGCTTTTGTAGGAGAAATGAATGATGAATAATTGACACTTTCCTTGGTACAATTTTATTTACATTGTTGTAACAGTGTACAATTAATGATACCAGGAAACTGTATTACAAAACAGGCTCCTAAATCTCTCTTTGTATAGCCTAAAGAACTATTAATTTAGTGCTTAGGAACTTATTTCACAACAATGGTTGTGTCATACGTCTTTTCTGTTGTCACGTTCTTCTGGCTGTACAGGTGGTCTGGACAACATACACCAGCCAATCTGTGCAGAGAACATAGAGTGTGGTCATAATTCACATCCATAGCTGATTTCAGGCATATTGATATGCAAAATCCCACATTTGTCTGTAAATATGTTTTAAAGGATCTGCATATCTCTGAGTCTGAAATCTCAAAACCCTATTACCAAACTGTTTGGGAGTTTTATCCACAAACACGCGCCATTTAACAAATTTTCTGGATGCATTATAAATAATACATGTAACTAATTCAATGGATTGTGTGAACAGCAAGCCACATGCACTCTTCTTTACATGATCTCTACCTACATGGAAAAACAAAACAGAAGAATGTGGACACCAAGAGTCCAAGTAGGATTCTAGTTAGTGATCCCAATGTTTGAATGATCCAAAACACACTCCTTGCACAGTGCTGTTCAGCCACTGAAAATGACCTTGACCTTCCTCATGAAATTGGTATGATGACAAATTTTGAACATGTCCACAACTTTTGTATGAACAGTTTTTTTATTGCTTTCCTGTGCTTTAGTGATTGAGAATCAAGCCCTGGAAAAGTTGCAGGGTGTTGAATTTGGATGTGTTTTCACAGTCCCTGAGTGTTGTATAGTGTAAGTGAAACTTCTGGACAGGGTGCTAATTTAGGATGTTAATTACAGAGCACAGACATTCTGGTTTTGGAATCTAGCCAGCAACAATGTATGTGTACTGGTTTCTAGATTATGGTTCTAAATTATGTTTTGGAGTATGACTGGGCCAGGCCAAAAGAGGAATAGCCCTAGAGTTATTATTTTAGTCATTATGTATCCTGCAACATCAAGCAGCTTAATTTATTTTGGGTCTTCTTTAATTGTCGTGTGTGTAAATTTGATTGGGCATGTAGCATTTTGTGTACGAATAAATCTATCTGCGCATGCTTGCAGAAACAGGGTTTTATAACTATCAATGAATACATATGCAAGCAGTTATTTGTGCATTTTTCTTTTATATTTGTGGTAATGTTATTGTTTGTATTATAGCTGTTATAGTTATCTCATATGTGCACTTACACCCCCAACCACTTCCGCAAATTGCAACCTGTAATTATTTTGTCATTGGACACACCAAAAGGAGGCAATAAAATTACAGCTTAATATGAAATTGGGCATTGAATTAGAACATGCTAATAAAACCGCTCATATTTTTCTTGATAAAAGTACTTGAACTGAACCATAAAGGAGAAGGAAGGAGACTTGACAGGAGTGCAAAGTTAAAAATGGTAATAAGAACAATTGACCTAGTGACATGACACCTAAAAATATATGTATAATAATTAAGGATGCTTAACACTGAAGTGAATCAGAATCATCATATCCCACACAGTACTGCTATGATTTGACCTCTTACGTTAGTTAAAGCTGCTGCTGTGCTGGTAAAGTGATTGTGCTTAATTAAGCACAATATTGTGAACAGGTATGAGGTAGTGCATGTTTAGCTCTCTTTCATGCTTCAGCTACTTTACTTCTGGAGAAATAACCCCCAGTGCCCTATGGATTGGAGGCTGGGAGGGCTCCACAGCTGGTCTGAATGTGGAGGGGGACAGTCTTTGTTCATATTGGTTACTGAACCCTGGTTTTCCAGGCCACAGCACAGTCTTTCTACTGACCAAACTATGCCAGCCTCCTTCTGTTATGTTGCAGTCCATAGTTAGTGGAACAACAATTACAGTATGTTCTAGGACATCAGTGTTCAACATGTATATTTGCCAGATATGCTTAGAAACTGCATAAAAATCGAAATTACCCGCCATGTTCACAGAAGTACTGTTTCAGGTATATGTCCAAGTCCTGTTTGAATACTCGTAGTACACATTGTGGCAGAGGAACACACACCCCACCTTCAGCATTAGCACTTGGCACACATGTACCTCCATCTACAGCAGTCTGAGGACAAGGTTAGACATTAAGATCTTTAACAAAATCCTCAGAAACCTCTTCAGTGTAATCCAGTATTTAAGTTGCTATTTACATAAACCATTTATGGTGCTTAAACATGCAATAAGAGTCATGGAAATATCATATGCAGTGACAGGTTTCTTAAAAAATGTTCAAGTAATCTGAATTTGATGGCATGGGCATTTGCTTTCAAATTTGAGCTAGTGGGCACCTGTCACAGAGAGAATGTACAATCAAAACCTTTTGGTTATTTCTGGTATCACTCAGTCACTCATGTTTCTTTACATACCTTTTCACATATGCAAACTGCACAGTCATCTGTCCATGACTCAACAAGGAGTGGTCATCAGAAATTGTACTGTGCAAACTGTGAGAGTGAAATTTTGTGAAACAGTGTGTGTAAATAGAATATGCAGTGTGTGATTTCAGACTTCTGCCATGATGTTGATAAGCTCTGTGTTCTGGGATATTACCACTCCATGCCGTGTAATATACCAGAAAAAGGCAGATGTTAGAATATACACTGCAGTAAAGAAATAAGCAGGGACTGCACATGATAAGAAGGCACTGGTACATTAAACTGGTCCATTCAGTGATAAACAGTGACGCACAAATTGCACTGGTGAAAGTTCTGAGTTGTGCTACATTGAAGATTAAAAATCTTTTGGGATATTATGCTGTGTCATAGTGTGTGTAGTTTCAGTGTTTTGAAGGCACTACAATCCTTCAAACAATGGGAACTGCATACCCAGTGGCACTTCATAACATCCCAGTAAACTTGAATGTTCAACAATATGGCTATGAGAATGTCCACATATAATGCTGACAATCACAGCACAAACATGTAATGCTCACATCATCACTACACAAATGTATAATGTTCACACTGTCTTCACTCAGCAGTCCTTGACAGGCACAGACATACTCACTGGTCATGGAATTTACCTGCCTTTTATGGCACTTGAAGCTTCATTATGTATTCACAAGAACTCACCACTGGTTCATAAATTGGACAAATTGAATGCCATCTTATGCTGTCATTCTGTTTCTTTGAGATCCATAATATAAGCAATATGCTTCTATCCATGCCCAGGCCTCTACAGTGGTCTCTTTCTTTCAACTTTTCTGATTTAAATGTTTGCATTTCTACATCCCACATTTGTGACACACACACACACACACACACACACACACACACATATATATATATATATATAATTTACATATATATATAATTTACATTTCTCAGATCCATTATTCGAACTAAGCCAAACTGAATATGAAATTGGTCAATATAATAGAACACAATATAATCTTGTCATAGTCCAACAGTTGTGACCAGTTTACAAAATGAGTAATACAAATTATTACAAATTATTGTGTCTAAAATTTTGCATATGTACATAATATGAAGAAAACTATTTTTCACTCTTGTTCATGATCTTACGTTCCTTAAAATTTGAACTGTTCTTGATAGTGATTACCTGACATAAATTCACTTACTGAATAACAGGAATTTTTTATAAGAATTGTTTTTAGATGGTTCTTAAAATAACATTAAAACACTAATTTAGGAAATGTGCATTTCATTGGTTTATATTGTATAATTTATAGATGGCATTACTGGTTGATACTTCATCTCAAAAACCATATTGTTATGACGTTAATACGTTACACATCCCTAGATGTTGCTTTAATCTTTGAGATATTACAATTTCCATGATTTTTGAGAAGTCCGTGAGTAGAGAAACAAGTCTGAAATTAGAAATTTGTGCTTTATCTCCTTAATAACCTCGGGAGTACCGCAAGGCAGCGTGTTTGGCCCACTACTATACTTGCTGTACACTTCAGACATACCGACCACACCAACAACCTATATAGGTACATTTGCGGATGACACAGTTATACT
>Ga0123357_10000895_pt1 | contig 30388 bp, 27 predicted proteins | sample TergutEmb28metaG_FD_89873 | JGI IMG/M metagenome (GOLD analysis project Ga0123357, IMG submission 89873) | Embiratermes neotenicus P4 segment gut microbial communities from Petit-Saut dam, French Guiana - Emb289 P4 | ecosystem: Host-associated > Arthropoda: Insects > Digestive system > Gut ...
CGCAGACGACTATTTCGCAGTTGTTCTTGTTTTTTAACAGGGGTTTGAGCTCACTTACAAAATTAACGCCTTCGCTTGGGGTCATGTTCATTTTCCAGTTGCCGGCGATTACTGTCGTTCGTTTTGAATTATCCATGATTTGTGATTTGTCTCCTTATAAAATAATTATTTATCCTGCAGGCATGCGATTCCGGGAAGTTCAAGACCTTCCAAAAATTCGAGAGCGGCTCCGCCCCCGGTTGATATATGGGTGACTTTGTCCGCAAATCCAAGTTTTTCTATAGCGGCAGCCGAATCTCCTCCGCCGATTATCGAAACTGCTCCGCTTTCGGCGACGGCTTTCGCTATGTCTTTTGTGCCCTCCGCGAAATTGTCAAACTCGAAAACGCCCATTGGTCCGTTCCATACTATAGTTCCGTCGTCTTTAATAACTTCCGAAAACGCTTTGACAGTTTCGGGTCCGATATCCATGCCTTCCCAGCCGTCCGGTATGTTTGCGGCATGACAAACTTGGCGGTTTGCGTCGTTTTTGAAATCGTCGGCGATTATATGATCAACCGGCAGAAGAAGTTTGATGTTTTTGCTCTTAGCTTTTTGCAGAACATCGCGCGCGACATCGAGTTTTTCGTCCTCGCAGAGAGATTTGCCTATTTTACCGCCCTGCGATTTTATAAACGTGTATGCCATAGCACCGCCTATAAGCAGAGAATCGACTTTATCCAATAAATTGTTGATAACCCCTATTTTATCCGAGACTTTCGCTCCGCCGAGTATTGCCACAAACGGTCTCTTTGGATTTGACAATGCGCCGCCCATAATCGAAATTTCTTTGTTTATAAGGAACCCTGCGACTGCCGGAAGATAACTTGCCACTCCGGCGGTTGAGCTATGCGCCCTATGCGCCGTTCCGAAAGCATCGTTTACATAAATCTCGGCAAGAGAAGCGAGAGCTTTGGAAAATTCGGGGTCGTTTTTTTCCTCTTCAGCATGAAAACGGACGTTTTCTAAAAGCATTATATTGCCGTTTTTAAGAGCGGCAGCTTTCGCCTTGGCATCGTCGCCTATGACGTCTTTTGCCATTATAACTTCTTTTCCCAATAATTGCGAAAGTTTTTTCGCTACAATAGCGAGCGAATATTTCATGTCGAACCCGCCTTTCGGGCGTCCCAAATGAGAACATAATATAACTTTTGCGCCTTTTTCAGAGAGATATTTTATCGTAGGGAGAGATTCGACAATTCTTTTGTCGTCGTCGATTTTATCGCCGGTTATCGGGACATTAAAATCACAGCGGACTAAAACCCGCTTTCCCTCCGGATTAATATCTTCTATTGTTTTTTTATTCAATACCTGCATTTTTCCACCTCGTAATTTTAATTTTGGATTTGATTTTATTTATATATTAATATTAACATATATTTTGGAGAATATCAATATTGTTTGGGTAAAAATAAATAAAAAATGTTAAAAAAATAACAGAATTTTCAATTTGTTTAAAATTAACCCATTTATTTAAATTCGTCAAATAATCAAATTTTTAAAAAATTCTAAAATTATTGTTATTTTTTTATAATATTTATTAGAAAAAAAATATCTACTACTTGTAAAAATATATATTTGTGGTATAATTTAATTATAACGATAATTTTGTGGGGTGCGCTGATAATGTTAAAAATATCTTCTTCAGGGACGTCGAATCCGGGTAAAAAAAAGATAAATGAAGATAATTTTTATATGAATGGTATATACGTCGCTGAAGGAAACGCCGTAAACGGGGCGGTATACAGCGACAACAACCGCAGAAGAATACAATTTTACGCTGTTTTCGACGGAATCGGAGATGATGTAAAAAGCGATATTAACACCAACATGAATTTTTATGACGGACAGAATTCATCTTTTATTGCGGCGGACATGCTTGCTAAACTTCAAAGGCATCTGAAAACCAAGCAGGAATATGGTCTTGATGATTATATATTGCGTTATATCAGAAAAACAAATAAAAATATATGCGATTATATGCGGCAGAAAAGTATAAGAACCGGTTCTTCGTTCGCTCTGCTCTGTTTTGATAAAAATACGATATGCGCATATAATGTAGGAAACAGTAAAATTTTTATATTGAGAGACAACAGAATTACGCTTTTGTCTCAAAACGATACAAAAGTCGAAAGTCTAATAATGGCAAAGCAAGTCAGCGCGGATATTGCAAGATATACCCCGGATAACAAGATACTTACCCAGCATTTGGGCGTATTTGACGACGAAAAGAGTATAAGCGTGCATATAAACGAAAAACTGACTTTACGCAACGGGGATAAATTTCTTGTGTGTTCCGACGGTTTATGCGATTATCTCACAAATGAGAGAATTTACCAGATATTGTCGAGGGATATATCTGAGACGGAAATAGTCCGGGATTTAGTGATCGAGGCAATGCAGAACGGAGGCAGAGACAATCTTACGATAATTGTTGTGGGCGTAAATTATACGGATGACAGCGTAAACAGCCAGGATATATTGAGACCCACGTCAAATGTTCCCACAAATTTCAGCCCCCTGCCATACAGAAATTCTTTTATTTTAAAACCCAAGCATATAAAACAAATAGCGACGATAGGGTTTGTTGTTATTTTGTTTATAATAGCCATAGTTGTCATATTCAACGGACCTTTCAAATTTTTCGCAGGCGAGCCTCCCGCCGTGACTACAAAAAGCAATACGCAGCAGTCGGATTCCGTAACATCTGATACAAATGAAACATCGGGAACTACGGATATTACTACAAACAATTTTAACATACCGACAGGTTCGGATGGGACGACTGATATAAACTCGACTACTGCCGCTGACAGTACCGGCAACACGGATAATTATACAACTCAACCGACTACTCCTGCGCAGGCAACACAGAGAGCCACAGACGCGCCTGCCGTTACAAATCCTCCCGCCACTTCACCGCCTGCGACGAAAGCCCCGGTGACTAATGCGCCGACTACGGAAGCTCCGACTGCTGCGCCTGCAACAACGGAAACTCCGGCGACGATCACCGCTGAACAGACTACGGAAATTCAGACAAGCGAAACCGTTGCATCGACAGAAGAAATTACCGCTGAAATTACAGAGCCGAGTACCCCGGCTGAGACTGTGCCGGAAGAAACCATAACAGAGCCTCCGGCGACCAATCCGCCGGCATCGCCGTCCGAAACAGAACCGCCTGTTACTATTCAGGAAGAGACTATAGCGGCGGAAAACCCGGGAGATTCGGTACAGGAAGAATCATAGATATATTTACAGATTAATTAAAAAACAGAAAGGATATATTTATTTTATGATACAAGATATAAAAGAAACTGTAGCGGAAAGTTTATTGGAAATTATAAAATCCGCCGACGATAATATAAATATGACAAAACAAGAGATTGCGGATATGCTTGAATATCCGCCGGATATAAACATGGGGGATTTGGCTTTCCCGTGCTTTAAGCTGTCAAAACAATTACGCAAAGCCCCGAATATTATTGCAGAAATGATAAAATCGAAGTTGGATACGGAGAATAGCAAAATCAAAAATTGTGCGACCGCCGGGGGATATGTAAATTTCACGCTCGACGATAAATTCTACGCAGATAATATAGCGTCTGACGTGTTTGCGCAGAAAGACAAATACGGCTCGTCGAATATCGGCGAAGGTAAAACCGCTGTTATAGACTACTCATCGCCGAATATGTCACGACCTCTCAGTGTGGGTCACTTACGCACCACAAATATCGGCAATTCCATAAAGAAAATAGAGCAGTTCTGCGGATATAAAACCGTTGCGATAAATTATATCGGCGACTGGGGAACTCCGTTCGGAAAAGTGATTACGGCTTATAAACTATGGTGCAATAACATGAGCGAAGTCGAAGAAAAAGGCGTTTATAAACTGCTTGAATTATATGTAAAATTCGGCGTTGAAGCGAAAAAAGACGATAGTCTTAACAATATGGCGCGCGAATCGTTCGCGAAACTTGAACAGGGTGACGAAGAAGCCACGAAATTGTGGAAAAAATTTACTGAAATCAGTATTACGGAACTCAAAAGAATATATAATATTATGGGGATTGAATTTGATTCATACGACGGCGAGAGTTTTTTCGAGGATAAAATGGACGCGGTTGTCGAAGAACTGAAAGAAAAAAATCTTCTGAAATTGGACCAGGGAGCGCAAATCGTGGATTTGAGCGAATATAATATGCCGCCGTGTCTGATATTAAAAACTGACGGCGCGACGCTTTATCCGACAAGAGATATTGCGTCCGCGATTTACAGGCACAAGACTTACAATTTCGATAAAAATATTTATATCACTGATTTCAGGCAGACGCTGCATTTTTCCCAATGGATAAAAGTAACTGAGTTAATGGGCTATGAATGGGCGAAGAACTGTATATATATTCCGTACGGGATTATGAATTTCGGCGGTCAGGTTATGGCGACAAGAGAAGGCAATACGCAATTATTAGACGATTTATTGAAATTAGCGGTTGAGAAAGTAGAATCAATAATGGAAGAAAAAAATCCGGGAGATTCTAATTTATCAAGCGAAGAAAAAAAAGAAATCGCAAAGAAAGTAGGAGTTGGGGCGGTAATGTTCGGCGATTTGTCAAACAGCAGAATCAAAGACGTAAATTTTACTTGGGAAGAAGCTCTAAATTTCAACGGCAATTCCGGTCCGTATGTGCAGTACACATATGCCAGAATTTGCGGTGTTATAGAAAAGGCAAATACAGCCGATATATATAATAAAGATATAGTTATAACAAATATGCTTGAACGCGAACTTATAAAACTGCTTGCTCAGTTCCCGGAGAAAGTTTTAATCGCAGAACGCGAATACGAGCCTTCTGTAATATGCCGTTATCTTTTAGATATATGCGCCGTGTTCAACAGGTTTTACCACGATTATTCTATATTGAAAGCCGAGAGCGAAGAAATAAAGAATTCGCGACTCGCGCTTTGCGAAGCAGTGAGATACGCAATTGGTAACGGATTGTGGCTTATCGGACTTGAAAAAACAAATAAAGTATAGATAATAACGAAAATAGAAAGGGGCAAAATACTTATGATACTTATGAGAACAGTATCGCAAAATCCGGTTATAACCAGTATTTTCACAGCGGACCCGTCCGCGCATGTATGGGATGACGGCAGAATTTATATTTATGCGTCGCATGATATGGACCCTGCGCGGGGGTGCGACTTAATGGACAGATATCATGTCTTTTCGTCGGAAGACATGTTAAACTGGACGGACGAGGGCGAAATACTACGTTCCGACGACGTGTCATGGGGCAGACCGGAAGGCGGGTTTATGTGGGCACCCGATTGCGCGTACAAAAACGGCGTTTATTATTTTTATTATCCGCACCCAAGCGGGACAAATTGGAATGACACATGGAAAATCGGGGCGGCGACAAGCAAAAGTCCGGCGAAAGATTTCGTTGAGCAAGGATATATAGACGGTCTCGGCGGATTTGCGATGATAGACCCCTGCGTGTTTATAGATGATGACGGAAAAGCATATATTTACACGGGCGGAGGGAACAGATGTCAGGGGTGCGAACTCAACGACGACATGATTTCGCTGAAAACACAGCCGGCAGATATGGAAGGTTTGGCAGATTTTCACGAGGCTACATGGGTATTTAAAAGAAACGGTATATATTATCTCACATATTCCGATAATCTGCCCGGCAGAAACCGCATGAGATACGCAATAAGCGAGAACCCGCTCGGACCGTGGACATATAAGGGCATATTCTTAGAGCCTACAAGCTGCGATACGTCGCACGGTTCCGTTGTTGAATATAAAGGTCAATGGTATTTGTTTTACCATAACTGCGACATTTCGGGCGCGGGAAATTTAAGGTCGGTATGTATAGATTATCTGTATTTCAACGGCGACGGGACTATAAAAACGGTGGTTCAGACAAAAAAAGGCGGCATCAAATCAACAGGAAATCCGCCGGTTTTTGATATGAGGAAATACCACGGTATTACAGGCGCATACGGTAACAAAATAACGTTCCATAAAGATGGCGCGATAAGTTTGCCGCTTGAAGATTCTGTATGTAATTACCCAAATGTTGACGGCGGAAATGGCGGCAGAGCGACAATATATATAAACTATGAAACAGATGAAAAGTTGGCAAAAGTACATCTTACCGTAAACGATACAGACTGTTCGCTGCTCAACATGCCTGATACAGAGAACTGCGCGTATATTACAGTAAATCTGCATAAAGGTACAGACAATATTATTAACCTTACAAATGCAAAAGGAAATGTAAAAATCAATTATATTGCCGTAGATCTGTTCAATGATTAATCAATAATTAAAATAATATAAGAAAAAATATATAATATAAAATAAAAACCGGAGGGGAAATCAGATGTCAGGTCATTCCAAGTGGAAAAATATTATGCATAAAAAAGAAAAAAGCGATGCGCAAAAGGCGAAAATATTTACTAAAATCGGCAAAGAAATGGCAATGTCTGTAAGAGAAAGCGGGGCAAATCCAAACTCTAACAGCAAATTGAGGGATTTAATCGCAAAAGCTAAAAGTTTTAACGTTCCTAACGATAATATTGAAAGAATAATCAAAAAAGCGAGCAGCGACGATTCTACCTACGAGAATATAAATTATGAGGGATACGGTCCAAACGGCGTTGCCGTGATTGTTGAGTGCGCGACGGATAACAAAAACAGAACGAGCGGCGATATAAGGCATTATTTTGATAAATTCGGCGGGAATTTAGGAACAACTGGGTGCGTTACATATCTTTTCAGTCAGAAAGGCGTGATAATTATTCCGGCTGAGGGGGTAAGCGAAAGTGACGAAGATAAATTTATGAACGACGTTCTCGAATCCGGAGCGGCGGATTTTACAAAAGAAGATGAAGCATTTCAGGTTTTTACCGATCCTACGCTTGTCTCGGAAGTCGCCGGCAAACTTGAAAAAGCCGGATATGCGATTATGTCTGCGGAAAATGAAATGATTCCGTCAACGTATGTGAGATTGGACGACGAAGACAGCATAACAAAAATGAACAGGCTTCTGGAACATCTCGAAGACAACGATGATGTTCTGAATGTTTGGCATAACTGGGAAAACGACGAATAATTATAAATAAATTATTATTTAAAGATTTAATTTTTATTTGATAAAACTTAATATAAGTTTGATATAATAATCTCACAGACAATTTATGATATATTTTATAGCAGTATAATAGTATAAAAATTAAAATATAGTTTTTAGTTTATAAACAGGTGGGGTTATTATGAATAGTAAAAAAAGAAAAAGGAAGATAAAAATGAAACCAGAAAACACCGATTTTTTAAACTCTGTTGAAAGTATGACCGAAAATGATATAACATTAAATGAAACTGCAAAAAAAGCGAAAAAACAACCGGTTGATGTCTTAAGATATTTTGTTTTACTAGTATGCATTACGGTATTCATTTATTCCGGATACAATATTGTAGAAAAAGTTATATCATATGTTCAGGCCGCAAACGATAACAATGCGCTCCGCAATATCTTTTACGGCGGCGACGCCGGTTTGCAGGACAGCCAGGCGCTGCAAAAAACAATGGAAAACAATCCGATAAATGATATATTATATTTACAGAATCAGAACAATGCAGACGCAAATGTCAGCGCACAAGTCGCTTCCGGAGCCAGCCAAATTGACCAAATGAAAATCAATCTTAAAAAATTGACGGATATAAATTCAGACACGTACGGCTGGATTAAGGTAAATGGTACAAATGTGGATTACGTAGTTGTTCAGGGACCCGACAACGATTATTATTTACGCCACAATTTCTATAAAATAACGCAGTATTCCGCTTCTATTTTCGCCGATTTCAGAAATGACAAAGACGTTTCAAAAAACCAGAATACGATAATATACGGTCATAATATGGCTGATGCAACTATGTTCAGCACCCTTATGAATTACTGGAATAAAGAAGACGTTTTTGATTCAGGTATAATAGAATTACGTACACTAACGGCGACATACAAATACGAAGTGTTTTCGGTTCATCAGGAAAAACCTACTTATCCGTACTTTGAGGTTAGTTTTGGAGACGGATGCGCTTATGCGAGTTTTTTAGATTTTGTAAACGATATGAAATCAAGAAGCCACTTCCAAAAAGACGTTAAAATTGACGAAAATTCTAAGCTTATAACATTATCGACTTGTACAAACTGGCGCGATATGCGTTTAGTTGTTCAAGGCGTATTGGTTGAGATTGATAAATAAAACACAGAAATTTTAATTGTAGGGGCGACCCTATGTGGCTGCCCGCGATCAGATGAGATAACAATTTTTTGTAACGGGCGGCCACATGGGATTGCCCCTGCACAATTGAATTTCAAAGGGAGTTGCAAAATTTTATGATAATACTGCCAGCGATTGATATAATGGACGGCAAGTGCGTGAGACTTGTTCAGGGAGATTATGGAACAGCCTCAAAAGTTGCGGAAAATCCTGTTGAAACCGCGAAATATTTTTACGATTGCGGAGCGGAATATATACATATGGTCGATTTGGACGGCGCGAAGTTCGGCAGTCCGAAAAATGCGGAAATATTTACTGAGGTCGCAAAAAGGGTCAATATTCCTATAGAATTAGGCGGCGGAATCAGGAATATGCAGACTGTTGGATATTATTTAAACAATGGAATAAGCCGTGTGATTTTGGGGTCTGCTATTTTAAACGACAAAAAATTCGCCGAAGAAGCCGTTTTAAAATACGGCGAAAAAATAGCTGTCGGGATTGACGCAAAAAACAGAAAAGTCAAGACGTCCGGCTGGCTTGTAGAAAACGAAGTCGATTTTGTAGAACTTGCGAAAGAAATGGCGAGAATCGGCGTGAAAAATATAATCTATACTGATATATCAAAAGACGGAATGTTATCAGGGGTGAATTTTGAGCACTGTAAAGAGCTAAAAAATGCATTGCCGTCCGACGTTAATATCACTGCGAGCGGGGGAGTGCGTAATATAGATGACATATTGCAGTTATGCAGTCTTGACATATATGGTGTAATCTGCGGGAAATCTATATATTCAGGGACGTTGGATTTGAAAGAAGCAGTCAAGACTGCACGCAGTTATAATGAGAAAAAAATTTTAGGGAACAGCGAGTTAATCCCGGCGATAATACAGGATTATGAAAACGGCGAAGTTTTGATGCTCGGATATATGAACGAGGAATCGCTTGGACTCACTCTCGAAACAAAACGCGTATGGTTTTACAGCCGTCACCGGCAAAAACTTTGGAACAAAGGCGAGACGTCAGGGCATTTTCAAAACGTAAAAGAGATATATTACGATTGCGAACCGGAGTACGCTCTTTTAATAAAAGTCGAACAAATCGGCGCGGCATGTCATACGGGAAACAGAAGTTGTTTTTTCAATAAGTTGGTATAATGTATAGGGAGCAAAAATGGTTGATTTGGAACAGTTACAAAAAAGAGTGTATCGGAACAAAATTGCTAAAGGATTTAACGTCACAGATATTTATCAGGAATTTTGTTATACATACGGCGAATTATCGGAAGCCTGCGAGGCATATATGAAAAAGAAAGACGATTTGGGCGAAGAATTAGCCGATGTCGTATTATATTTATTGGGATTGTCTGAGATTCTGGGTATTAACTTGGAAAAAGAAATACTGAATAAAATAGAAAAAAATGAAAAAAGGCAGTATATACAAAAAGAAGGCGTCAATATAAGAATAGGGGAATAATTTTATGAATGACGATGTTTTGAGCGAATTATACAAGATAATTTTAGAGCGGAAAAAGACGGTTGATACCAAGGAAAAAGACGGCGAAAAGTCTTATACAAAGTATCTTTTTCAGGAGGGCATAAATAAAATCCTGAAAAAAGTCGGCGAGGAGTGCGCCGAAACTATAATCGCCGCAAAAGACGCGAGCAGCGGCGCAGGCGCGGAGGATTACAATGGTTTATTAATCGGCGAAGTCGCGGATTTATTTTATCACGTGCTTGTAATGCTTGCCGAACTCGACATAAAATGGTCGGATATTGAGGATGAGCTTGCCGAACGCGCAAAAAAAATGGGCAATCTGAAAGAAATGAAAACGGTTGATAAAAACACATAACTGCATAAAAATGATAGGTGTATTATGGAGAAAAAACTGCTTCTGTTTGATTTGGACGATACATTGCTTACATCGGAGAAAACAATTACGCCGCTTACTGTCGAAGCGATAAAAGCGTGTAAGGCAAAAGGAATGATTATCGGTTATATCACAGCGAGAGCGCGTCCATTTTACAACGAGATATTTTTCACAGACGCATATAATCTGCCGTGCGATTTTATTGCATATAATAACGGCGCGGAAATATGTGCCGAGGACGCCTCAAGCTCGTCAATAGAAGAAAACGTAATTCCCTATGAACATGCAATGAAAATTATATTCGGTATAAATGAAACATATCCGAACGCAAAAATCGGAATACGCTTTGGACCTTGGAGTTATTATATGGGCGAAAATTGGAATATAAACACAGGTGAAAAAGTGAAATGTACAATTTTTGAATTACCGCATTACGATGTTCAGCGAATAAGAATAGTATTTGATAAAAACGACGATATACAGTTGAATGATTTTATGACGGAAAATACAATCTTTTTTGTAACTTCCGACGGTACGGCAATGATTTTGAACAAGAACGCTACAAAAGAACATGCGGTACAAAAGGCGTCGGAATATTTTACCATACCGTTGTCTGACGTAATTGCGTTTGGAGACGATATAAATGATATAAACATGTTGAAAACAGCCGGAATCAGCGTCGCTATGGGCAATGCAAGAGAACCTGTCAAAGAAATTGCGGATTTTGTAACCGAAACAAATGACAATGAGGGCGTATCTGTTTGGATTAATAAATATTTACTTAGAAAATTAATTTTATAAAAATAAATTTAGGAGAGTTTGTATATGGAAATGTTGGAAAAAATAAAGTTGCTCGGAATCGTGCCTGTTGTCAAAATAGACGACGCGGATAAAGCCGTTCCGTTGGCGGAGGCTCTTTGCCGCGGCGGTTTGCCGTGTGCGGAGATTACGTTCAGAACCGACAAGGCGGAGGAATCAATATGCCGCATTGCCGCCGCATTGCCCGATATGCTTGTGGGAGCCGGCACTGTTTTAACTCCCGCGCAGGCGGATAAAGCGCAGGCGGCGGGAGCAAAGTTTATAGTCAGTCCGGGACTGAATCCCACTGTGGTTGAACACTGCAAAAATAACGGCATACCGATATTTCCCGGGTGTTCAAGCCCGTCGGATATTGAAAAGGCGTTGGAACTCGGATTATCCTGCGTGAAGTTTTTTCCTGCTGAACAATCAGGGGGGATTGCCGCCATAAAAGCTATGGCTGCGCCGTACGGAAATATTACGTTTCTTCCTACGGGCGGCGTAAACGCAAAAAATCTGAACGATTATCTCTCTTTCGACCATGTAATCGCGTGCGGCGGTTCATGGATGGTTGACGCGGCGCTTATCGCCGCCGGGGATTTTACTGCAATAGAAGAACTGACGCGCACCGCTGTTCATACAATGCTCGGATTTGAGCTTGCCCATATAGGAATAAACGGCGCGGACGAAACTCAAGCCGGTAAAACTGCCAAATCATTTTCTGATATGTTCGGGTTTGCGTATAAACCGGGCAATAGTTCAATATTTGCGGGCAGTTATGTCGAAGTGATGAAAACGCCGTATCTCGGCGCGAACGGGCATATCGCAATCCGCACAAATTATATTGAACGCGCAGTGCATTTCCTGAAAGTCAACGGGATTGCGTTTAAAGAAGATTCGGCAAAGTATAACGATAAAGGCAAAATGACGGCGATTTATCTCGCAAACGAAATCGGCGGTTTCGCCGTGCATTTGGTGCAGAAATAGAATTTTACTAATAGGAGGGTATGATAAAATGCCGATGAGTCAATTCAAAGATAATGTTGATAAGCCTAATCAGTTTTTATTAAATAAAGCGAAAGAACAAGCGGACGGAATTGGGTTCCTCGCTTATCTCTACAAAGTTATTGACACCTACGACGACGAAATGAATGCGGATTGGAACAACTGGGAGTTTCCATCAAAAGTAAAGTATTCAGAATTTCTTGGTGAATTAATGAAACAAGCAAGTCCCAAACCATATTTATCTACTTGGATGAAAGAAACTATCTATGATGCAGCTATTGCATTGGGTTCTGATTACGAATCATTTAAGCAATTAGAGAGAATTTCTGAAATTTAGTGGATATTGAAACAAAAAAGGGGGAGATTATTATAAAAAAAATAATACCGTGTCTTGATATGAAAGACGGAATGGTGGTAAAAGGCGTAAATTTTGTAGGAATCAAAGAAGTGGGGGACCCTGTTGCGTTTGCAAAAAAATACTGCGGCGACGGAGCGGACGAGTTGACTATGCTTGATATAACCGCTACGGTTGAGGGACGAAAAACCAAGCTCGAAATGATAAGCCGCGTAAAAGAAGTGATAAATATACCGCTGGCTGTCGGCGGAGGCATCAGGAATATAACCGATATAGAAGATGTTATAAACGCGGGAGCGTCAAAAGTCGGTATTAATACCGCCGCAGTAAAAGAGAAAAATATAATAAAAGAAGCCGCCGTGAAATTCGGCGGCGAAAAGATTCTTCTCGCTGTGGACACGAAACGTCAGGATAACGGCAAATACAATGTCTATATAAACGGAGGGCGGGACGATACAGGAATCGACCTGATTGACTGGGTAAAAGAAGCGGAGAATCTTGGGGCAGGGGAGTTGCTGCCGACTTCGATAGACACCGACGGAGTAAAAGACGGATATGATATAGAATTGTATAATCTTATCTGCGACGCCGTAAAAATCCCGGTAACCGCTTCAGGCGGCTGCGGTAAACTTGAGGATTTCGCGGAGATATTCAAAAAAACAAATGTAAGCGCGGCTCTTGCCGCTTCGGTGTTTCACTTCGGAACGTTTACAGTGAAACAGGTAAAAGAATATTTAGGCTGGATTTAAAAATAATATAATGTATAAATAACGGAGGACAGGAAAATGTCGAAAATATTATCGCAAGACGAAATAGACAATCTGATACGCATCTTTAAAGAACCCGAAAATGAGAATAATGATATTAATAAGGATTTTGTTATCGAACTTTTGAATGATAAACTTGTATTTCTTGAAAATAAAAAAATAGAATTGCTCGTGACAATAGAAAGAGATTACGAACCTCAGATAGACAGTTTAAAAAGGGCAATTTCTATATTACAGCAAACAAATGGCGAAAACAAATAAATATAACAAAAACAGGAGGATAATATATTATGTCAAAAGTTGTAACATTTGGGGAAATCATGCTGCGCCTTGCGCCGGAGGGATATTTGCGGTTCGCGCAGGCGGACAGGCTCGAAGCGACATACGGGGGCGGAGAGGCGAACGTAGCAGTATCGCTGGCGCATTTCGGCGTTGACGCGGCATTTGTAACAAAACTGCCGAATAACGATATAGGTCAGGCGGCGCTCAATGCACTTCGCCGTTTCGGTGTGGATACGGGAAAAATCAAGCGCGGGGGAGCGCGTTTGGGTATATATTATATAGAAAAAGGTGCGAGCCAGAGAGCTTCAAAAGTCATATACGACCGTGCGGGTTCGTCAATCGCGGCTGCGTCTGTCGATGATTTTGAATGGGATTCTATATTCGAGGGAGCGGAATGGTTTCATTTTACCGGCATAACGCCGGCATTGGGCGGCAATCTGCCTGAAATCTGCAAACAGGCGTGTAAAATCGCCAAAAGCAAAGGCATAACGATAAGCTGTGATTTGAATTACCGTAAAAATCTATGGTCGAAAGATACAGCACGCGAGATTATGGGCGGACTTATGCAGTATGTTGACATTTGTATCGCAAACGAAGAGGATGCTGGCGACGTATTTGGCATAAAAGCCGACGATACGGATATTTCCGGCGGCAAATTAAGCCATGACGGATATAAGAGCGTTGCGCGTCAGTTAAAAGAGCGGTTCGGATTCAAAAAAGTTGCAATCACGCTGCGCGGGTCAATATCGGCAAGCGACAACAACTGGGCGGGAATGTTATACGACGGCGAAAGTTATTATTTCTCAAAAAATTATGCGGTTCACATAGTTGACCGCGTTGGCGGCGGCGACAGTTTCGGCGCAGGGCTGATATATTCTTCGCTCACGGGAAAATCCCCGCAGGACGCGCTTGAATTTGCCGTTGCGGCAAGCTGTTTAAAACACACAATCGAAGGCGATTTTAATTTAGTTACCGCCGACGAAGCGGAGAAATTAAGCGGCGGCGACGGAAGCGGCAGGGTGCAGAGATGATTAATCAAGTCGGCAATGAATGGGACGAAATTTTAAAAAGCGAATTTGAGTCGGAATATTTTGGGAAATTAAGCGCATTTTTAGACGAAGAATATAAAACGAGAATTATATATCCCGAAAAAGACAATATATATAACACATTGAAGTTCACGCCGCCGGATAAAGTAAAAGTCGTTATATTGGGACAAGACCCGTATATAAATCCGGGAGAGGCTCACGGACTTGCGTTTTCTGTGCAGGACGGCGTAAAAGTCCCGCCGTCGCTGAAAAATATATATAAAGAATTAAGTGCTGATATTGGTATGAATATCCCAAAGACAGGTTATCTTGTACCGTGGGCAAATCAGGGAGTTTTGCTGCTTAATACAGTTCTGACTGTTGAGGCGGGTAAGTCAAATTCTCACGCCAAAAAAGGCTGGGAAAAATTTACCGACGCCGTTATAAAATATCTCGGCGGAAAAGAAAGTCCGATTGTATTTATTTTATGGGGAAAACCTTCGCAGTCAAAGGAACAGTATATAGTAATTTCAAATCAACATTTAATATTGAAAGCTCCGCATCCGTCGCCGTTATCGGCTTCAACGGGATTTTTCGGGTGCAAGCATTTTTCTCAGGCGAATAAATTTTTGTCGGACAATGGATTAGATGTTATTGACTGGGATTCAGTTAATAGAAAAACATAGATTTTGTAAATGTTATTTACTCAAATAAAATAGAGCGTCCTATACAAAAATATTTTCGAAAAAATTTTGATAAACTATTGACAAGATTAAAATTATGTAGTATAATAAAAGTAAATAATATTTACTTTTATTAATTATTATTTAGTTTTGAGGTGAAAATTTATGTTATCTGATTTAACTCTTTTTCAAACAATATTTTTTGTCATCGCGGCTTCGTCTACTATTATATTAATTATCCAGACAATACTTGCCGTCGTCGGATTCGGGCATAATGATTCCGATATAGGGGGCGACCATGACGGCGGCGGCGATATTCATGCCGATGTGCCGCATGATATCGCGCATGATGTGCACTTTGACCACAGTCACGACGGCGGCGGTCACGTTCCGCATGATACAGATAATACAGGTCCTAACAGCGCGGCGAGCCATTATGACGCCAACGGACTGCAGTTATTCACAATCAGGGGAATTATGGCGTTTCTGATGGTGGGCAGCTGGGTTGGATTTTTGACGGCAAGGACGGGGACAAACGAATTTATTGCGCTTCTACTCGCTATTGTGAGCGGAGCTATTGCCTTGTTTTTCATGGCGAAACTTTTACAGTTTCTCATGGGTATGCAGGAGGACGGAACAACGAACGTGAAAAACGCTCTCGGACAGGTTGGGCAGGTGTACATAAGAATACCCGCCGAAGAAAAAGGCGTGGGCAAAGTCAATGTGACTGTTCAGGAAAAGCTCTGTGAATTTGACGCTGTGACGGAAAAAGACGAAATTTTACAAACCGGCGAAATGGTTTATGTAACCGACATAAGGGCTGGAAACGTACTTGTGGTGGAAAAAGCAGAGGAAAAGTAAGAGATTAAAAAATATTTAAAAATATTATAATATTTTAGGGGGATTAATTTAATGTATAATTTGGCGATTATAATTATTGTTATTGTAATTGTGTTTTTTGCCGCTCTTATAACAATTTTGTCAAGGTATAAAAAATGCCCGTCTGATAAAATTTTGGTCGTATACGGCAAACTCGGACAGGACAAACAGGGTGCGGAGAGAAGTTCTATCTGTCTGCACGGCGGCGCGATATTTATTATGCCCGTCTTTCAATCGTATCAGTTTCTTGACCTCACTCCGCTTTCTATCAGCGTTGATTTGAAAAGCGCGTTGAGCCGCCAGAACATCAGGGTTGACGTTCCGTCGAGATTTACCGTAGGAATATCAACCGAGCCCGGGATTATGCAGAACGCGGCGGAAAGATTGCTCGGTTTACCGTTGAACGAAGTTCAGGAACTGGCAAAAGATATTATCTTCGGACAATTAAGGCTTGTCATCGCGACAATGGACATAGAAGAAATAAACATGGACAGAGATAAATTCTTGGAAGCTGTGTCGGGCAACGTCGAAACAGAATTAAAGAAAATCGGTTTGAGGTTAATCAACGTAAACGTTACAGACATCAGCGACGAATCAGGATATATTCAGGCATTAGGTAAAGAAGCGGCTGCAAAAGCGATAAACGACGCAAAACGCATGGTTGCGCTACAGGAAAAAGAAGGTTCAATCGGCGAAGCGGACGCGAAACGCGACCAGCGTATATCCGTTTCAATGGCGGATTCCGACGCAATCAAAGGCGAAAACGACGCGAAAATGAATATCGCGAAGTCAAACGCCGACAGACGCGAAAAAGAGGCTGAAGCATTAAAGAGGGCGACGGCGGCTGAGAATGTGCAGAAAGCGTTAGCCGACCAGGAATCGTTTAACGCTCAAAGAGACGCGGAAATTACGAGAGCCGGTTATGAAAAGGCTCGTCAGGAAGCCGAAATTGTCGTAAAAGCAAACGTAGAGAAACAAAGGGTCGAAATCCAGGCGGAAGCGGAAGCGGAGCAGGCTCGCCGCCGCGCAATGGGTGAATCCGACGCTATCTTTGCAAGAATGTCTGCGGAAGCGAGAGGTAATCAGGAGATTCTGACCAAACAAGCCGAAGGTTTCGCAAAAATCGTCGAAGCTGCCGGAGGAGACGTGAAAGCCGCAATACAGCTTATGATTGCAGAAAAGATAGACGAACTTGTCAAAATCCAGGTTGAAGCTATCAAAAATCTTAAGATCGATAAAGTCACAGTATGGGACAGCATGGGCGGCGACGGCAAGAGTCCGGCAACGGCAAATTTCCTTTCGGGAATGTTAAAATCCGTGCCGCCGTTAAACGAGATGTTTAAAATGGCGGGAATGGAAATTCCGCAGTATTTGGGCAGCAATATAGAATCGGGCGAATCTGTTGAAACAAATGAGGCAAATCAAGCAAATCAGGAGAAAATCGCCGCGGCTGTAAGCGATGTAAAATCTGTGAAAAAATAATAATATAAAAATTTGATTTACAGGGCGGGTTTATCCCGCCCTTGAATCGATATAGGAGAATAAAATATGAAAAAGATAATTGCGATAATTTTCATATGTTTGATGATTATTGGGACTTTGTATTCATGCAGTTCGCAGAGCGGCGGAAATTCGACGACTACAGTCGGAGACAATCTGCAGACTGATACGCCGTCAAATCCAGACGGAAGTGCGTCACAAACCGAGACAACAAAAATAACGCCGAATCTGCCCGAAAAAGATTTGGGCGGGAAAACATTTACTTTTTATGTTATGGGAAAAGAAAGAAACGTTAATAACTATTCAACGGAAATATATGCCGAAGCGGAGAACGGCGATGTTATCAACGACGCAGTTTACAAAAGAAATCAAACCGTGGAGGACAAATATAATTTCACGGTTGCAGAGTATCCCGAAAAAAATGCCAGCCTTGCGGATGCCGTAAAGAAAACTCTCTTAGCGGGCGACGACGTATATCAAGTGTTTATGATGAATCTTATGGACAGCGTAAATCTTGCGAATCAAGGGTTTTTAAATAATCTTAAAAATGTTGAAAATATGGATTTGAGTAATCCGTGGTGGGACGCAAAAAGCGACGACGGATTTTCGATATGCAACAAACTTTATTTTGCGGTCGGGGATATAAACATAATGGATAACAACGCTACATGGGCGGTATTTTTCAACAAAAAGCTTATATCCGATCTGGGGCTTCAGATGCCTTACGACTATATACAGAATAATGGGTGGACGTTGGATCAATATTATGAGATGTCGTCTGCGGCGGCAAAAGATTTAAACGGCGACGGAGTGATGGATCCGGACAACGACAGGTGGGGAACAGTAGGAGAGTACCTGAATACGTCTATGCTTTTCACCGCATCCGGCGAAAGAGTGACTCAAAAAGACAATACCGACACTCCGTATATTCAGGCGATGAACGATCGGGCGGCAAGCGTTATGGATAAAGTTTTAAACATACAGTTAGATAAAAATTCGACCCTGCACGCCAACGAATACAGCGGCAAATACGCCAACGCCTACGATATGATACGCACTGCTTTCAAACAGGACCGCGCGTTGTTTTATATAGCCGGACTGCTTTCATATACTCTATTGAGAGATATGGAAAGCCCGTTCGGAATGGTTCCTATGCCGAAATGCGATTCCTCGCAGGACAGCTATTATACTACGTACAATCCGAACAACGCCTCTGCTCTTTCTATTCCTGTGACAAATCAGGAGCTTTCGGACACCGGGCTTATCGTGGAGGCTCTTGCGGCTGAAAGCATGTACACCTTAACGCCGGCATATTATAACGTAGCTTTGCAGCGCAAATATATGCGCGACGACGAATCAAGCGCGATGCTCGACATAATATTGTCGTCAAGAATGTTCGACCTTGACTCGGTATACGACTGGGGAGGGTCATACAGCGTATTCAATCAGTTGACTCAAACCAAATCAAGGGACTTTACAAGCGCATTTGCGAAAGTGCAGGACAAAGCTGAAGCGGCGGTAACTAAAAGCGTAGATACAATAAATTCGTTTAAATGACATGATAAAATAAAAACAGTAAGGGATTATCTCCCTTACTGTTTTTATTCGCTATACTGTTTTTAATTTAATTATTTTATTTTTATTGAACGGCGTTTTGTAATTACAATTATGCCTGCGGCAAGAGCCATAACAGCGAATATAAACATTATATTACTGTCCCCGGTGGTAGGAGCTGCGGCGGCGGTAACAACAGCAGCCGGAGCCGCGCCTGAGGCAGTTCCGCAGAGAATAACGTCAGCTATTTGAATTATAGGGGGATTGTCAACATTATCGGCTGCGGGACTGTCCGCATAAAGCTGATAATATTGATAAGGTGTTGTATTGCCCGATAAATCGATGGCGTAATAAGTGAATTTTGTATTGTCGATATCTGTCTCTTTGCCGGTATAAATGACGTTCCAGTTCTTGCCGTCAGTTGAGCCGGACAAAGTCCAGCCGTCAGCCGGACGGCGCGGGGTTGCATCGCTGTCATTCGCCGTGCGGAGCAGCATGCGGTTCACTGTGTACGCCTGATCGTAAGACCACTGAACGTAGTAAGGCATTTGATTGCTGCAGTATTTAGAGTCTGAGTCGGTGTCGGCATTGCTGTAGTCGAGTATGCTCGGCGCGCTTTCCGCGTCGCTGAAGCCTGCGCCTCCGTCTATATAGGTGGGATTGAGCAGGAGGTTATTTCCTCCAGACGCGTCTGCCATAGTCGCAAATCCGGACGATGCGTCAGCGGCTGCCGTATTAGCTATAGCGGCTGTAAGTTCCAGACCGCCCTCGCCGGTTACATCGTCGGGAGTATCTTTATTACAATAGAAGTTGAGCTGATTCCAGGTGTCGTCGAAAGCAGGCGCGGTAACCTTTTGATTATAAGCCGAAATTATAGGGGTAAAACGCATTTTTACGCCTACTGCCGGGGTGGGAAACCCTGCGGTTGTCTGCATTGTTTTCCACGGTATAGAGGCTTCAAAAGTATAGGTGTCGCCATCCTGAGAACAAGCCGTAACCCATCCGTCCATTCCGGGATCTCCTACTTGCATTTGATTTTTTCCGGCTCCATAACGTCCGGAGATTGTCGGTTTGCCGCTCGCAGAATCAACCCAGAATATTTCATAGGTTCCGTCTGCTCCAATCATTGTGTCAGTTGCGTCTTTATAGTCGTTTGCGTCGTAACTGAGGAAGAACAAAGTCCCTGAATTGCTCCAAGGCCAAATATCCGAATCTGTGTTGTCGGAGAAGTTTTTGTCAAAACGCTGTTCAAGAATATAAAGATTTTGGTCGTCCCATTTTACTTTGTAGGTCACGGACAAATCAGACGTGGGGATAGGGTCGGCATTTGCAGCGTTCTGCCAAAGGCCGTATTGTTGGAATACAGGGTTGTCATTATTGACAACTAATGCGACTGCGTCGTCCCACTCGTTTCCGACGGCTTTGCCGTCCACCGTCACGGGATAAACCGACTGCGCACATTGATAAGTCCATTGCGGCGCATCTGCCGCCGAGACTGTGAGCATAGTCATTGGCAAAGCTGAAATAATGAATGCGATGACAAGTATTATACTGAGCTTTTTCGCTTTTTTCATAACAATTTACCTCCTAAAATCTAAATAAAAATTAAAAAATAATGTTTTATTTAGATTTATTATATACTATAATTCGGGAATATTCAAGTCTTTTATGAAATATTTTCAAAAAAATTTTTAACAAAGGTTTTCCATTAATCAATCGGGTTTACTATTGAAATAAGAAAATTCTCTTTTTTGAAAATCTTTATTAATCTTTTTTCAATGTCTTCAAACGTTATACTGCCGATTATCTCCGGCAAATCGAGAAGATTATAGCCTTTGAATATACAGTTTACAAAAACGTTTGATATATCGTCCGTGCTGTCGAATATAGTTATACTGTTTGCGTAATGGAGTCTTTTGCATCTGTCAAAATCCTCTCTGTCCAAGCCGTTTGCTATTTTACTTTCATATTCTTTTATTATTTCGTCCATGATTTCCTGAGGATTATCAGATTCCCCGCTGTACAGCATATGACAGTATTCAACTTCGACTTCGCTGCCTGCGCCGAATTTATTGTTGATTTTGCCGCCGTCGTATAATCTCGTATAAAAATCGCTGGATTTGCCGAACATCATATTGTTCAATATATCGAGTTCCTCTTCTTTTTTAGCCAAATCTCTGCCAAAAAGCCCTGTTTCGCCGTCTTTTATTCCGATGTTGAACAGCGGTTTTGAAACTTTCAGCTTCTTTTCTGTTATATTTTTTCTGACGCCCTGAGGCTCGTTATAGTTAAATCTTTCTATATCTATTTGACCGGCATTTTTCAGAATTTTATCTGCCGCATTTTTAACTTGGTCCGGTGAGATATTCCCGGTAATGCATAAAACCATATTGTTAAGATTATAAAAAGTATTGTAGCATTTATACAAAATATCTGCAGTTATCTTTGAGATAGATTCTACTGTGCCCGCTATATCGACTCGCACGCTGTGTTTCTCATACATATTGGCAAGCATCTGAAAATAAACCTGCCAGCCGGGATTGTCGTCGTACATTCTGATTTCCTGACCTATTATACCCTGTTCTTTCTGAACCGTGGCGTCGGTAAAATACGGGTGAGTCACAAAATCCAGCAGAATTTCAAGGGATTTGTCAAAATTTTCTCCGTTATCAGAACACGAAAATAAATAACATGTTTTATCGAAACTCGTGTAAGCGTTCGCGTTTGCCCCGGTTTCGGCATACTTTTTGAAAGCGTCGATTCCGTCTTCGCTCTCGAACAGTTTGTGCTCGAGAAAATGCGCTATGCCGTCCGGCACGACTGTAAATTCCGGTTCGCTATTTTTCCTGAATATGCTGTCTACAGAGCCGTATTTTGCTGCGAAAATCGCATAACTGCTCGTATGGTTTTTTGGAATAATATATATGTCAAGCCCGCTTTCGTGTTTTAAATAATAATATTTTTCATCTATTTTCTGATTTTCGATAAGTTCAACCGTATCCATTTTATCCATTATTCGCTTTCATCCTCGCTTTCATTCCCATTATTCAACAAATTGCCTTTCAAGAAATATATTGTGTCAAGAGTTATTTTTTTCGCCGCATTTATTATATCTTCCCTTGTCACTTTTTTTATTTCGCCTATCATTTCTTCCGGAGTTTTAATCTTTCCGCAGAGCAGACGAGCCATATACCAGTGCTGTATGCTTCCGGCGTTGTCGAAAACGCCTTTGTAGGAATTTATGACGGAAAGCCGTGCATCTTCTATTTCTTTATCGGTGAAATTGCCGTTTTTTACTTCTTCGAGCTGTTTTAAAATTTCGTCTTCGGCTTTTTGTTTGTTTTCGACTTCAACCCCGCTTAAAACAGTCATAGTCCCTTTCGAACCCTCAACAGCTGTGTAACAGTAATAGCACAGCGACAGCTTTTCCCTGACGTTGTCAAACAGTTTGCTTGTCGGGGACGCTCCGTAAAGCGCGTTGAACAAAACAAAGTTTATAAAATCCTGCGCCGTATTAGACGTTCCCATTCTGAATCCGATTGAGAGTTTGCCTTGATTTACTTCCATTTCTTCGATTGTTTCGCCTTTGAAATCTGACTTGAAAATAACCTCGGTTTCAAAATTTTCCATATCTTTGCTGTCTTTGCGTTTTATATTTTTCAATAATTCTTTGAACTTATCTACAATAAATTGCTTTTTATCCGCAAATTTTCCTACGCAGAAAATTTCAATCGCACAAGATTCCAAAATATAATTATAATGCTCGTAGAGATTTTTGCTGTCGAGCAATTTGACACTGTCGGCAGTGCCGGGATTGTTTATAGAAAATCTTTCGCCTTTGCACATTATTTCAATGCATCTCTGATATGCGTAAGCGTTCTTATTATTTATCTGCGCGTGAATGTCATTTATAAGATTTATCTTTTCGCCCTCGACGTAATCGTATTTAAATCCCCCGTTTTCTGTTTCTATAAGGGGATTTGTGAATATATCGCCGAGAATATCTATAGTTTCATCGAGAATATTCGTGTCGTCGAGCGCGTATCTGTTTTCGAGAATATCAGCCGAAAAACTCACAATCTGCGCCTCGCCTGTTTTATAAGCCCCGACTCCTATTCTCGCCGCATAAAGATAATTCAACCGCTTGTTTATATCAGCCATAGTCGGATAATTTTTACTTCCCCTCATCAAGACCTTTGCCAAAAGAGCGTTTTTTGACGCTTTCAGATCATTTTCAAGTCTGGTTATGATGTTTATGCCGATATGATTTGTCTTGAATTTATCGGATTCCACGAAGTTTAAATTTATTTCATTTCCGATATTTATTCTGTCTAAACTCATTTAAAAATTCAACCTCCCATATTATTTAATTTTTGTATATTTATATTTTACACTACTTATCATTAAATATCAAGAATAATATTATTATTTTATATAATATTATATAAAAATTATTTAAAATACAATTACAGCACCACGGGAAATGTTTTTGAAGGATTTTTGCTGTATAATAATACTACCGTACGGAATTATGGAGAATATATGTTATATGTGTATGCAGAAATTTATAAAATCGTCGCTCGATTATATCGAGCAAAATCTGAAAACTGATATTACGGCAGAAGAACTCGCTAAAATGGCAAACTACTCTGTCTGGCATTATTACCGGCTGTTCAATGAGACAACAGGTTCGTCGGTCGCGAATTATATTGTAAAAAGACGGTTAGACCATGCTCTTGCAGAAATATCGTTGGGACGTAAAGCTATCGACGTGGTTTTGGAATACGGTTTTGACACCTATGCGGGATTTTATAAAGCGTTTGTAAAAATGTACGGCTGTTCTCCAAGAAAATATTTAAGTATTTATAAAAATCACACACCAAAAACGGAGGTATTACTTATGGCAAATATATATAACGAAAAAGATTTACGGAAAATTCTCGAAAATTGGGATATTCCCCAAAACTTAAAAATAGAAGACGTTTCGGAATATGACTGGAAAAGATGGAAAGTCGGCGATTATTATCTCACGACTAACGAAAGAGACAAAATGATCAGAAATATAAAAATAGCCAAAGCGTTGAACAAACAGGGACTTTCCTCAATGTTTCTGCCGATTCCGATAAAATCCGGCGGCGATTATCTTGACGGCGAAAATATTTTTATACTTGCGCAAAAGAAAGGCGAGCCTTATCATTCGGACGGCAGCACAATAATGACCCGCGAGAAATTATTAAATTATGGAATAAAAACCGGACAAGGCGTTGCGAAACTTCACAAAGCATTTAAATCAGTTCAAGACGATGTAAAACCAGACGACGTTAATATTTATAAACTTGTTATGGAATGGGCTATGCCGGAAACTAAAAAATATATTCAAAAATATAATATGAATATAAGCGAAGAATTTTTCGATGATTATATCAAAAATTTCAGCGTAATCTATCCTAAACTTCCTAAACAATTTATCCATCGCAACCCGCACGGCGGCAATATATTATTTGAAAACGGCGAAGTGACAAGTATTATAGGTTTTGAATATTATAACGAGTATAACGTTAGGATTTTCGATGTTTTATACGCCGCAGGAGAATTAAACACAAAACCTTTAGAATATGAATTGAGTAATACAATAGATGAATATTTGACAGTTCTGAAAGGGATTTTGAAAGGTTACGACAGCGTAAATCCGTTGACAGAAGAAGAAAAACAATCTATTTTCTACGTTTCATTTTCAACCGCAATGATATTTATCGCATATTTAGATGAAACGCAGGAAGTTGCAAAACGCAATCGCGAAGCATTGATTCTTCTTTTAGAAAACAAAGAGAAATTTTACAATCTTATTTAAGAATTTACTGCGGCGGTCATTTTGAAATGACCGCCGCGCCGTTTTACTGAGATTATTATTTTATCGGCAGCCAAGCAATAACATCTGTTTTACTGCTGATTTCAAGTTCGGGACCGCCTGTCAGCTGATAACCCGAAGCCGGAAGCCATTCTGTGAAAATACGTCCCATAAAATGTCCGACTTCCTCGCCCTGGGGCATCATAAATATCGCGTATGAACCGGCAGGAATATGAATTATCTCAAGTTCGTCGTTAAATCTATTTCGATCTTCGCTGTAGTCTTTGCCGTTATACGGCACTCCGATTGCATAACTAAAGCTGTCTCTTCTGCTGTTTGCTTCATAATCCTGCTGAGTAACCGCATATGAATATGTCGGATCCGGCGCGTCCGGTCCTGTTCCGTTCGGGTCGTCTCCGTTTGGATAAATGTAATACTTGTTCAATGTTTCCCACCACTTCTGGCTCCAAAAATCGCTCCACATTTGTCCGATAGCTTTATAATGGGCTTTGTTTTCTTCCGTCATGCGTCTCTTAAACCCGATGATTTCAAACGCTTCTTTCTTTTCTATTTTGTAATCCATTGCTTCTGCTCCTTTTAATATAAATTTGAAAGTCAGACGCGGATATACTTTCAGTGTAACGCCGGTATCGCGCGCAGATTTCGGCGTTGTGCCGTGTAATTGAGTAAATGCCCTCGTGAAAGCCGCAGGTGAATCGTACCTGTAACGCATGGCAATATCAATGATTTTATTTTTGCCCGCCCGAATATCGTGAGCGGCGAGCGTCAGACGCCGTCTTCGAATATATTCCGACAAAGGTATCTGCGCCATGAATGAGAATACCCGTTGAAATTCCCATACAGAACAGTTCACATACTGTGCCGCCGTTGAATAATCAATCTCGTCAGACAGATTATTTTCAATGTAATCAATCGCTTGGTTCATACACTTCTGCCAATCCACAATCTCACCTCCTGTAACAATTATATCAAGAAGTTTAGCAATATTCTTCGCTTTTGGTGCATTTAAATGCAACGTACCCAATTATAATATTTTAACTTTATTATTTATTTGAATTAAATATAATTTTGTGAAATTTCTATAAATTTCATTTTTCTTTTGATTTTTTGTGACATAATATATGAAGGTTAAGTGAATTGATATGAAGTTGGTGAAATTTTTGAATAATGATTTATATACTATTTTAAATAACTATGGTTTTGTACCACCTTTAGAGATAAAGCCGATTTATAAAGATGCTAACGTATGGAAAGTTAATGATAATTATATTTTAAAGAAAAACAACGAAGAAGAAAAAGATATTGAGAAAGCTTTAATGATAAACAGTTTTTTGAAAAAAGAGAATATTCCGGCAGTTGAATATATAAAAACTATTTCCGGTGAATATTATACTGTTTTTGACGGTAATATTTATTCTCTAATGCGTAAAATGCGCGGAGAGCATATAGATCCGCATAATCCTTTTATCGGAGACTATAAAAGCACAGCCTATCGAATTGGAGTTGAAATAGCGCGGCTGCACATGGTTTTGAAAAAAATGGGTAACGGTGTTGTTTATGAAAGCGATTTAATGAACGAATTAAAAGGGCAAATTTTGGAAATTAAAGACAACAATATTGACATTCCATGCGAAATAATTAATTCGTGCCTTGAATTTGACAGCACCTATCATTTACTGCCGAGGCAACTGATACATAGGGATATTCATCTCGGCAATATGCTGTTTGAAAACGACAGGCTGACATGCTTCTTGGATTTTGACAGCAGTCAGGTAAACGCGCGGTTGTTTGATATAGCTTATTTCGGGCAATCCTTGCTTTTTATTATTGATAATTATAAAAATGGCGAATTTGTTGCGCGTTGGATTGAATTTTTCAGTTCTCTTTTATATGGCTATCACTCTGAAAATATGCTGTATGAAAATGAAATAAAATCAATACACAGGTTATGCCTTGCAATACAAATAACTTTTATATCTTATTATTCATACTTGGAAGAAAAGAGATGTTTGATTCCAAGTCGTGTGGATATGTTAAAATGGATATATGATAACGAAAAGATTTTTACTTTTATATCTTTTCCTGACAGAAAAGACAGAATGGTAAAATGATATAACAGGGACAAGTTTTTTTGCCCAAATTTGCCCGAATTTATAATTAGAAATTTTACAGAAAAATATTTTATATATCAGTATATATTATATATAATTATATCTAAGGCTATTTAAAAGCCAAGAAGGAAGGTTTAAATATTAAAAATATTAAATATTTAATATGTTTATTATTTCCGGCAGTGATATTGCTGTCTTTGAGTTCCTGCAATTTTAAGTCTAACCCCGATTTATTCTACACGTCTTATTCGCCTAATCAAATCGCTGAAGTAATTATCGCGTCGCAGACCGATATTCCGGCTCTGATTCCTTTGACGCCGGAAGACGATTATTTTACTGAATATCTTTCGAATATATATAATATCAATGCCAGCGAAGTAAAAGACGGAGTAATATATTATGCCGACGGAATGATTGCAAGCGAAATCGCTGTGTTTCTGCTTGACGATAAAGCAGACGCCAATAAAATAATAAATGCGCTTGAACAGTATATATCGCGACGCACAGACGCTTTTACAGGTTACGCTCCCACACAAGCCGCGATACTCAAAAGCAGCGTCGTGGTTGGCAAGGGAAATTATGTTGCGCTTTTAATATGCGGAGACGCGCAAAAAGCGGGATATGATTTTCAAATGTGTTTCGGCAGAAATCCGCCTGCGCTTCCGTCTATGGCGTCTGTAGAATCGTCTGTGACACCAATAACATCGGGAGCATCAACGGCATCTGAATCGCTTGCGGCAGATGCTTACAATCCGTCTGCTGTAATAACAGCATGGAAAAACGGCGACAGCAGTTTTCTTACAGAAAAAAACCTGAGTATATTAAACGCCTGCAAAGATACTATCGCAACAGTGATTACTGATAACATGGACGACTTTGAAAAAGAATTAGCCATACATAACTGGATTATCAATTGGGCAAGTTATGACCTGGCAGCCGACAGCAATTCGCCGTATGCAAATCCTGACCCCGATAATGCCAATCCATATGGACTGCTGATTCACAAAAAGGCTATATGCTTGGGATATTCTGCAACATTCCAGTTATTTATGGACTTATTGGATATTGAGTGTATTACTGTAAAAGGTTTTTCCGGAAGTGGAGATCACGCCTGGAATATGGTAAAAATAGACGGGGAATGGTATTGCGTGGACACCACATGGGATGATCCTGTGGATATACAGCATCCTGACCCTAATATACACTACGCTTATTCTGTAACGCACAAATATTTCAATGTGACAAGTGATTTTATGCGTGAAACCGGACATCAATGGGACGAGACCGGAGTGCCGGAAGCAACTTCCCCATATCCCCCCAGTTCGCCTGAACAAGATAATTCAAACCAAAATCAGAATACAGATGACACCCTTATTCAAGGTGTTTAAATCATGTCAGGCAAGAGATATATTGTCACTAAATTGACATTTTACTGAGTATGTACAGCGGATTGGAAGTAAGAGTTCCGTACTGCGACTATAGAATAGCCGAATATCTTTACACAGTCCCATGGGAATATAAAGATTATAACGGGGTAGAAAAAGGACTTCTTCGGGTGGCAATGAAAGATTTACTGCCGGATGAAGTATTATGGAGAAAAAAGAGTCCGTATCCAAAAACACACAATCCCGAATATCTGAAAAATGTTTCAAAAATAATGACTGATATAATAAACGAGCAGTCGTCGCCGATATTAAAAATACTGAAAAAAGACGCGCTTGAAGATATTGTAATCAACAGCGAAAAGTATATTGTAGAAAAAGCAAAAACTCCGTGGTACGGACAGTTAATGACAATACCGCAAACTATCGCGTATTTTATTCAGGTAAATTATTGGCTTGAAAAGTATAAGATTAATATTGTATAACTGTATAGCACAATACGGCGATCATTTTGAAATGACCGCCGTATTTTAAAATATTTATTTTCATATCCCTATTTTACAATATTCCCCTCGCTGTCGAGAACCGCACCGCTTGGGACTGTTGAAGATGTGCCGTCAGGCTGTGTGATTGTCGCGCCGCCGCCGATTGTGATTGTGTAGATGTTGTTTTCTTCGCTAATTGTCGTATTGGAGGGAGCGTTGACTGTTATGCCATTTGTAAATTCAATTATGCAATTTGATAGAAATTTGACATAATTTGTGCTGTTATTGATGCTTGTACCTATATTACGGAACATTGTGACTTTAATCCCGTTTTCAAATTTAAATATAGCAGTACCATTTTTTAAATCCGCATAAGTCTGAAAACAACCCCCATCATAGTTAACAAAATTAAGCGCGGCGTAATCGTCATCAATTCCAAGTTCTGCTTTCAAGCTGTCACTCATATAATAATATAATTGCATAGTAAAGTTTTTGAACCCATTTTTCTCATACTCTTCCTGTATAAGCTCGTTTAATGTGCTCTTATTCATATCATACATAATTGTGCCTGATATATTTTTTAATCCGTTCTTTTCATATTCATCTTTCACAAACTCGTCTAATGTACTTTTATTCATCCAAAATAGAATTGTGTCTGATAGATTTTCGAACCCATTTTTCGCGTACTCTGTCCTTACAATCTCATCGAATATATTATCGTCCTTAATGCGCCATATCATTGTATATGTTATATTATTAAATCCGTTCTTGTCGTATTCATCTTTCACAAGTCCAGCTAACGTATTTTCGTTCATATTTGCTATTACGCTGTCCGGTAAATTTTTCAAACTGCTTTTTTCACTTTCTTTTAATGCAAATTCGTTCGCTAAATTTGTACTCATAACAGCTAAAAGTGTAGAGTCTAATTTATCCAAACTGCCGACCTTGTCATACTCTGTTCTTGCGATTTCATCTATTGCGTTTTTGCTCATATAAGGCAGAAAATCTATTATGCCTTTTACGCCGGATTTGTTGTAGGCTGCAAGTGCGTCGCCGTCAGGGTCAGAACCTGTGTAAGTTGGCTGATTCCCGCCGTTTATATTAGCTTTAATGTCGTCTTTATATATTATCGTGACTTTCCCGCTGCCTGCGTCGGTAACGTTTCCGTTTCCGTCAATGAATGTATCTCCTGCGATTATTATTTTACCGTTTGCAATTTTTACCGTGTCATGCGTTTTTATTACTGTTCCGTTCGGCAAATATATTTCTATTCCGTCGGCGGTAGGAACCTGCGTATTCACCGTAATTCCGTTTCTCACAACAGTATCAACATCCTGAACGTAAGTATTTGCGGCGTCGGCAGAACTTTGCCATTTACTGATGAATTTTGGATTAATATTCACTGTCGCTCTGTCAACGTTTACCTGAGAAGTAGTATCTGTATTTTCGGTAATGTCAGGGTCGGTTGTAGTTGCAGTAGTCGTAA
>Ga0123357_10000896_pt1 | contig 30384 bp, 18 predicted proteins | sample TergutEmb28metaG_FD_89873 | JGI IMG/M metagenome (GOLD analysis project Ga0123357, IMG submission 89873) | Embiratermes neotenicus P4 segment gut microbial communities from Petit-Saut dam, French Guiana - Emb289 P4 | ecosystem: Host-associated > Arthropoda: Insects > Digestive system > Gut ...
CCTGCCAGTTTCAATATGTATTTGGTAATCAATAAGTGAGTAACAGCTGTCAAAGTTTCAAACTTCTCTGGCCATTATCTCCGTAACCATTCAACTTTGGATATAGGTGTTTTGGGTTATATCAGTATAGTTTAACATAAGGAACACTCTCCCGAAGTCTGGCACATTCCTCCTGGGACACCCTGTGTATATATATATATATATATTGAACTAAGTTTACTGTGCCTGCAGCACTGGGTATTTTCTATATTTTATCATGAAAGACATAACTGGCTTATACAGTGCGAACTGTTACATCTTTAGGTCATTGTTGCATTGCATGTAAATGAATTACGTCTGTTGTGAAACATTTCATTGCATAATGGAATTCAATGGCGTTCCTCTACTCCCCAGTATTAATGTGCACAGTTAAGTTCATGCTGCTCCTTGTCAGCTACTATTTTAACCCAAGTAAATCGCCCTCTTCAAAGAAAGTTTTCTCCAATTGTACTTATTCTATTCACACTGTAAACTTTTCAAAGAAGTGATTTTTGCCTGCAGACAAAACACAGGGCTGCAGTTTTGTGTGTAATGGTGCTTTGTTACTGGCTGTAACCCAAGCTACTATGCCTGTAATCATATGTAATCACTTTCATGGTTTGAGTTACAGCTTGTAATATTCTGTACATAAGAATGTTTTGTGCAAACAGATTCAAACGTGCCATTTCAATCACATTCTTTACTCTTAGTTGAATTCACTACAAAGTTTTTGTCTGTAAATTCTATTCCAATTTTATTTCCCAGAAATTTTAGTAAAGTACCGACAAACTGTAAAAAAGGCACATTTGAAATACTTTACGATAAATTCACATACTTTGCTGAACACAGTATCCATTACTTCATTTTAAATTTCGTACTTCTTCATACTCACGGCATTTTTAGTAAAACATGGAATCTTTTGGGGGGAAATATTTGAATGTCCTCCAAACGTTGAGTAAGGTTCCTTCCTATTAAATGCCCTGTCACTGAAATGTTATATGATTCACTTTCACCATCAACTACATTTAAAGTCTTATCTTGTTTGGTGATTTTGAAACTTTCTGGCAGACAACAGTTTTCTTACAAGCACAAAGGTACAAGAAGAACCTGCTCTTGCCAATTGTGTTCCATGAATACTGATTTCTCGCTTAGCATTACACTTTTAGACTCAGTACTGTCTCACATTTAAGCCAACACAATAAGTTCACAAATTATTTTTTTGGTGAGGAAAATAGTAGCATCCACTACATATATATTATATCCAGTTTGTCTTGAACTGAAGGCAGGTTATGTTTTATGCCCATTTGTTATGTAGTATGCAAGGTGACTGCACATTAAATAATAAAGGGCTATACAAGATGACAACTGCACACACAAGCAATTTACAGTGGACACATATTATAAAAATTTTGATCACAGCAGACTTAAGAGCTACAGGTAGTTACAACACACCCCATTGAACCAAATGATCAACCACATTAATTACATGCAGGGAATGACCATGAATCATTCTGTGTGACATGCACAAGTGGAAATTCACAGATAAAAGAAATGGAAATTGATGGCAGAGCAGTCAGAATGTGGTGTCCCTTCCCACCATATGTTTCCCAAAACTAACACTGAGTTCGCTTATCTGTACCTTTGATCCATGGTGAAAACAACCTTGGAGACAAATCTTGTAAGAACTGAAAGCATAATTTCATCAGTGCACATTGGCAACAAATTTGATGAATGCGCAAATGGTTAAGATTTTGACAAGATAACTTTGTGACTGAATAATTAATTGGATCATGGAATTTCTGTACTTCTCACGCACAACTTTTTTTAAATGGAAAATGTACATTAATCACATGGGGAAACTTTTAGTACTAAATCAATCTCACTCCTGAGGTGAAATATTTCTTCAGCAGGGAGGCCTTAGGTGGGTTACACTCCATAGCCACAAGTCCTGTACAAACATTAAAATTTAAAATCCCCTACTCCCAATGATAAACTGTTACATCCAAATCAATTTACAGTTGTCAGTCATACAATACTGGAAGACTTAAAATTCCTCTTCTTGAACAACAGTTACAAATGTGTTACAACACAGTAATTCGAATCAACCCTGTAAACATTAACACCTATACTTTATGTTATAACACTTCTTTTCTTATAATGCATTAACTTTGGGCAAACATACAGAAAGGGAAATAAAAACATAAGGACAGCACATAAAATTTCCAACTGGTGTATCCACAATCTTCTGGGATGTTACATTGTGCTGCTGCCAAAGTAGTTAGTTCTGTATTTATCCAAATGCAAGAAAACTCTAAACTAAGATTACCCCCCAAATAATACCAGTCTGCCAAGGGAAAATGTATTTATCCAAATCTAAAACAACACCCCAAAAATAAAATGTCTGCTACGCAAAAATATTACACTATTAATTTCATACACATAATACACACAGCACATCAGATTCTATCTACCTTTACCAATCAGCATCACTGTCTCCATCTTCACATTTGGTGCCTTCATCTTCCTTACACTCATCCCTAACATTCCCATCATCTTCACTGTCATTCCAAAATATATCAACATAATCATCAGTATCATCCCTTGCATTGGATATACAACACTTCTAAAAACCATTCACAGTCACTTATGATGAGACGAATTGCCATGCTGTTATGATCTATACCAACTAAATAATACATTTATATTTCTTAGTGTAAGCACTTTAACACATGCAGATTCACAATTTCCTCAACAGGTGATGTTAGTGGTGTTAAGAATTTGAAATATGTGTGTTCTGGATTTTTGTGTTGCATGTGTGGTCTGATCACGCTTGGAGTTCATGGCTCATTTTATGGTTTGTAATTCGTGGATTTTTTAGTCTTGTAGTTCATTTTTAATTTTTCAGTAGCCTTTTTCATATTTCTGCCCTTGGACTAGATCTGTTCTCAGGTGTACATCTTAACAAGTTTACTGTTTCTATGGTGCCTAGTGACTCAGAATAACTCAAACAAAGGGATCCACCAGGCTAGGTGGTTCTTTGCCTGAAGATAGAAACATGACATCTAAAATGCTGTGTTTCTTTAAGAAATTAAACAATGTCTGAAAAAATAAGACTGTGTCAGTTAACATTACTCATGTTCTGTTCTCGCCTTTGTCTGCACAGTACAAATTGGTGACGCAGGCCTTGGTTTGGCTCCACATTGTACAATTCAGAGTGATATGCTTTGGTGTGGTCCAGTTCAGTGCTTCATATGTGAATTTGAGATGACCTCATACATTTAAGCAGAAAATTTAAGGACAAAACCCTCATCTTGCATTTGGGTAAATATAGTAATTCCTGACATTATGAAAGATCACAGTCTTCAACTTCTGGGTAAGGCAGTACAAAAAGTCACTCCTAACTGCTTGACCCTGAAGGCACTACAATCCTTCAAAACACAAGGAACTACCTATTCAACAAGAAAACGTGACATCCCAAATCTTTGGTAGAATTCTTCTTAGTTAAGGCTGTGAGAATCTTACACTCATGTTCCACAGCAACAAACTTTAATATTCATCTCCCGTTTCAACGCAGGAGTTCTTTCATCCAAATTCTCAACTGATATGTGCAAGAAAGAGAGCAAAGACCTGAATATGCCACAATGTTATGTTATATGTATGCTGCCTAACATTTTTCTGGAATGTTCAAGCGTATTGGCAACAGTGACTTGGTCTTCTGTGTCTCATTTTAATAAAATGCAAACTGTAACACTAAGATGAAAGTAACACCGATACGAATAAATGATAATAGCTAGAATGGTTAAAATTATAGTTACATGAAACAAAAAACATAACTGCACTAAACTATTACATATTAGTGCAAGCAGGAAAAATTTCATGACATGAGAATGCATTTGATTAGATTCTAAACTTGTCTTTTAGTTCAAATATGATTTCAATTAACTTACTTTGTAAATTTCTAACATAAGAATGCTGAAGGTTTAATTTTATCTCCTCCCCACATTCCAGATGTGAAGTGGTAACATTTCAAGTTGGTTTGTGGCTGCAAGGATAATGCTTATGCACAGGCAAATGAGTGAGCGAAAAGTGTGTTTCCAGTCATGACACAAGTCAAATTCTGAAAAAATATTTTCAAATCCATTACCTCCAGCATTTCTGCATGCAAACGCCCCTGCAAAGCAGCCAACATATCTGGACGCTGCAGGACTTGTTCTGTGATGCCATCTACACCAGTTTGTTCTTCTTCTTCTTCATCCACAATTTCATATCGCGCATCCTCAAGTATTTCTTGCTCTGACATGGTTTATACCGGACTGAAACATGACATAACTATTACGTGTGACTTGGCATTTAGAATGACAAAAGCATACTTTCCGCAGAAAACACACTCAAGATGAAATTCTACGATCTTCATAGACTATTTCCACTGCACTGTGTACATATACAACAAAAAGAGAACAAGTTCTGCTTTATTACGTCTCTCTTTCAAGGGTCATGGTCGATCCCAACTTCGGATGTTAACAAACTCACTACAACTAAACTTTCTACTCTAAACTCCTTTAGACATACGCATTATTCAGTACAACTGGATAGTATACTAAAGACTGATTAATCTTGCTAATATAAAATAACACTTAGAACGTCTACCGTCTTCATGCATGTGGATACCATTTTCGAGTCACATTTTGCACTTTAAGATACTTAAAAATAAGATTAAAACAACAAGCCACGGTAACACATAAAAGTGCACTACAACTATAACATAATTATCTTATAAGAACATATAATTCCTCGCTGAAATATAAATTTACGTCCCTTCTTTGTCTCACCTTTTTACCGCTCACACACTTTCAGAGAAGATGAGTAAAGGCGAAATATTCACCCAACAGGGTGTCCAACATTACGTCTAAAATATCAACCAACAAAAATATATTTACGCTACAAGAAATGTTTTATCTTCAATAAATGTTAAAGTGATTAAAACAGAACAGTTTTTCTGTAGTTAAATGTTTCAAAACATATCCATGTTTGCTAAAAAAATATATGTTAAAGACAACGTAATTGTGGTACTGACCTCAAAAGCTTCACGGCAACAAATGCGGTTCCCTAGTTCTCCGCTCGTCGCTGTCACCAGTATATGATATTTTGCGCAGCGTGGTGGGGTAGGATGTATATGCTGGCCAATTGGCTTCGCTAGTACCAATTAATCTGTATTTTTATTCTACTTGTAACGAGGCCTGCGTTTTCTCAAATCATACTAGTGAAAAGCAGCATGTTTCAGCGTTCCAACAAAATTTGTGCAAATGTAAAAGCTCACTGATATTACGTTAGCTGAACGCGAAGTATAAATACATTGTCATCCACTGATGTCAACCTTCTCCTCAGTATCCAAAATAACTTGTTTATATTGTAGACATACAAGTTGAATTATTTTAAAAACGTTTCTTTTGGCAGAAAGACTACATCTGAAAACACGACAAGCGAATTGTTTATGACCGGCTTCGCGGTTGTGGGTTTATTCTTAGTATAGATTTGGTTCCAAACTTGACTGAGATCGGCATTCTTGACTGAGGTTTTTCATGGTTTTCTTCCAAAAATCTATATGATGCCACATCTTGGAATTCAGTACTAATGCTGAGATCACGGTCCTTGAAAATGTACCTTGTACATACTACATAAGGGGACCGCGGTAGCACAGTGGTTAAGGTGATGTGCTACAAATCGGAAGGTTGCTGGTTCGATTCCAGATGGTGTCATTAGAAATTTTCATTGACGTAATCCTTCCGATCGCACTGTGGCCCTGGGGTCGACTCAGCCTCTAACAGAAATGAGTACCAGGAGTATTTCCTGAGGGTAAAGGCGGCCGGTGTATAAGGCTGACAACCTTACCACCATCCTGGGCCATTGTCATGTAATCTGGGAACCTTAACTTCCTGGAACCCTCTGGGCGCCTTGGGCCTGTAATGGGACTAATTTACCTTTTACATACTACATGGCATCAGATCCCACAATCATCAGAATCATTTACAAGTATATTCCAGTAGTTCATCCTCAACTCACAGCACGCTTAGGTAATATATAGAATTTCACCACAGGGATATCAAAGTAATTTCAAACTAGATATGCTCTGTCTGTAATTTTGAGTCAGTCATACTGACAATTACAAAAGCAAGTTCTTCCAAAACTAGATATATAACCATTTCAGACAGACAAAAAGCTGTATCTGGAAGTAACCTGTGACAACTATACTCAGGGTTAACATGCATTCCCCATTTCTAAAACATATCCTCTTTCTCATACAAAATTATGATCGAGCAGATTTTCTTTCCAAGGTGTAATGTCTGTGCTCTTGTTCACCGACCTCACCAGAAAGAGAAATAATTTATATATATTACGGCTGATGAGTGATGAAGAGCTTGGGTTCATGTGCCGAGATTAGTGAATTCACATGAAAAATGCAATCCAAGGCAAAGAATAATTTTTGCCATTTTACTGTTGGTATATGTTTCATACTCGTCTACAATAATATTAGTATGATTTCTCCCGTTCTTTTAATGTCCTTCAGTCATTTCGGCATTGGTATTACTGTAAGGGTAGTGAATAGGGCTTTGTGCAGTTGAGGATGTATGGTACAAAGGTTATGAAGTGGAGGGAGAAGGAAATAATTCAAAACAGCCCAACAACTACCTTTAGCAACTGAATAAATACTCATGCAAACATGATTCACCTGCAACTAGTGCTAAGTTCTGAAATAACACACTGTTAACTCTACATCATGATATCAAATGGAAGGAGTTTCAGACTGATCTGAACATTTTTATACTGCTCTCCTGTTATGTCATAGAAGTCTTTCCATCATTACAAAAATTAGATTTTAATAATCAGATACTGAACCACTGTAGTATGTAGTCATGTTTCTGGTAAAGATACTTAAGGTAATATTCAGATGAATATGGAGAAAGCTGTTTTCAAGGAATCATTATTAACAACCGGCAAATCCTTTGTTACCCAGTCAAAACACGATATAATAATATGTTTCTTTCCCTGTAGCTTCAACTGAAAAAATATTTGTTTGTTTATTTATTTGTTCATCCTTTCAGTCACACATGTAACAATGGACACATTAATTACAGGTTACAATTTATATATTACAACATAACTTATGATATATGCACATCTGCCCAATATAATAAATAACAAAACAAAATTTAAAGACCAATTTGAAGTGGTATCTGTCACTACAAATAGGAATATGTGTATTTATGTATTTATACCTACAAGTTAAGAATTTATATTAAAAATAATAGTAACTTTGTAAAGTAGATCTGAATTGCTTTATGTGATGACATGTATTTTTTGTGTTTGTAGGAAGGATATTAAAGAATTCAATTTAAAAAAAAAAGGGTCTGTGGGGACACCCACATGTCATTCCATCTCCTCCTATTCAATCCCATTTCACCTCACAGCTCTCCTTCCTCTGTCCATACCCCAATCCAAGCCAAGCCAGCTCTACTCCACAGTCAATACCACTCAACAGCCGATGTACAAATAATGGCAAGTAAGCCGCAACCTCACTTGTCAGATTGCACGACAACTTTTGACATTAATAAATATTTATATATATGTGTGTGGTACTGCAGTTGTCAATCCAACACAAACCTACAGTACCTCCATAGGGTCCTTTTTGGAAAGCTGTTAAATTTGCAGTTGGAGTATATACGTCAGAACTAAATCTGGTGTTAATATTATGAATTTCTGAATTTGATTCATACAAATCTCTGTTTTTGGCAACAAATAATAAAAGGGAAAAAATATATTGTGATTTTAGTGGTAAAATTTTTAAATGCTTGGGACTAAGTAAATTTAACATGTCATGTAAAGGGAGGATCTGCATCAGAAATCCCTTTTCTGAAGCCAAATTACTATCAGACCAATATGACATGATAGCATAAACTACTGTGCATATCCAACCCAAGTGTTTTGCACCCAAAAATAAAAGTTGATAGTGATGTAAACCTTTATCATCCCAGTTTTGTCTTCTTCTTCTTTTTTTTTTCTACAGTGGCTTTCTATGGAGATTATTAAACAGTTGGGGAAAATGTCCTTATATTGTGAGTGATTAAAACAGCTTAAGTTATTCACTATACACCCATACATTCCCTGGCCATCTAAATATCTCCACAGTAAAACTTGTTATCAACCTATAATGATATACAAATCAAAGCCCAACTTAACATAACAACTGATTGGTAACCAATAGTAATTTGGTCACTGGAATTCGAGGAATATAAATGCCTTTTCTCTTCTTTATTTATTAATGCTCAGGCACAGCTGTACGCATAGTATAGCTTACAACGCCGCAGCATTTCTCGTGGTGTATGCACCAATCAGAGGCAAAGGCAGGTGTCCTAAAATGTAGGGTCCAGACTCTCTCAAAGATTTCACCGTCACCCATCCTTCGGGTTATTAATAAACTTTACATTGTCCGAGTTGTTAAATGGCTGCTTATGGTGACTGGGTAACTTCACATGTCTTATATGCGCTTGATGTTACGATTTTACTCATGGCTCTTGTACTTATACATCTGCTTTATTTCGCAGCCAAACTCCGAGTATCGCACACTTTGGGAAACTTCCTACAGCATGAGGAAGCTTGTGGCGCTAAAGGTTTCACCAAAAGATTTTATCACGCGACACTTTCCTGCCCCACATTCAATTGAACTTTGGGGCATGCAACTAAGCAGAGACTATTGCCATGTGGTAAGAAACCTGGGCAGCCAATCATAATCAAGGCGGTCAAGTCTTCCAAACCTTGCTGGTACACTCAGTCCAACCACAATCAAATGGACTGTAATGTGTAAATCCTGTGCCGGAAACAATGTAACGAGTCGTTCGTTGTTTCCCCACATTTTTGCATTCACAGCGTTTCTATGTCGTCAATATATTAGTCACGCACGCCGCATAAACATTAGGCAGACACCAATAAGTTTGCTTAATTTGAAGTTAAAACATGAATTAACGTTCATTAATTTTCCGAGGTTTGTCGCTAACTAGCTCCGCCACGAAAGTCTGATATTGCAAACAAGAAAAACTCGTCAACCATATGAATATTTGCCATTATGGTCTGAGTAAATTCGAAATTTCAGGTAGCAGTGCAGCAACACACTAGATGATCTGTGGCAGCGACGGTAGCGACACAACGCGGACACTAAAACAAACGTGAGTTTGGTGTGTGTACTGTAATAGTCTTGACCAGAGTTAAAAAAAATTATCTATGTTTATTATTGTTTGATGACATTAGCATGTACTTGTGGTCTAATGCCAACATGTATATTTCGAGATGATCTGATACGAAGACTGGTCAGTACATGTGTACCGTCTGCACTTTTTTTTTGCCCAGTGTGAAAAGGACAAACATTGCTGTTGAAGATGCGTGACTGTTCCAGTAGTGACAGTGTGTATAAAATTTAGCAATAATTTCATTCTGAAATGTCAGTATGGCACGATACATAATTAATAATGACATCAGACGTCTTCAGCTGTGGAGATGTAGGTATTTTGAAGTGAGACGTTTGTATGAACAAGGTCAGTGTCCAGAACCGTCAGTACGGGAGTACTTCTATTACATTGATCATCAGGGAATGCTGTTCCTTGATGATAGTCGGATGAAAAATTTCACATCTTGTTTCAAGGATAAAAAGTTTCTTGAATTCTTTTTCAAAAGGTTGAGACTGAATACAACAGGACGGTATATGAAAGAGTTTCCTTACCTCTCAGTGTGTGGGCGTGAACGAAATTTTATTCGTTGTGATGATTGTCCCATTGTGTTTACACATGTTATACAAGATACTGCAAATGGACAACTTGAACCTCGACTGAGCTATGGACATGCAGGAGATTTGCTGAGCGTAAAATTTGAACCATGGAAGGTTTTCATGTCACCAGAAACTGGGCGAGTTTATCATCCAGCACCCGAACACGCAGGAGGTGTTGGGTTGGTGAGGTCCAAGCTGGCCATTGATTTTAGTAAGTGGTTTGAGTTTGATGATGAACATAAAAGTCCATCTCATTTAATCTGGGATGACAGGCAATATAAACTGGAAAGGGATTGGTACTATAAAGCATTAGGGAAAAAACCACGATAATTGGAGTTAGTATGTATCGTGTTGGTAGATCATGACTGTACAAGTGATGGAATGTTGTAAATATATCCTTTGACATGTTGTTGTGTCTGTAAACATGAAACATACGTTACCAAAGCCATATGTTTCATAAATCCCATAGCATATCGATTTCATTTGGGGTTCAGGTATTTATAAAACCAATGAATGAAAATATTCTGTTATTTGTAAAGTATTTTTGGATTTCAAATTCGCATCTTAAACATGAAATGTACCTTAACAAAGGAATATAATAAAACCAGCAGCATATCAGTCGTATTTCATAGCAGTGATTAAAAAAATTTATTACATGACTTTTACAGCCCAGCTATATTTATGTGAATGTTTCCCAATCCTAAAACTATTTCTACCCCGAAGCCTATATTCTGCTTGGGAGTGGAACCAAGTCACTGGTGACTAGTCACCAACATTTTGAGCCATGATATTGGAAGATGGACATTTTGACCTTCAAAGATGAGACCACTGCATAATCTCAAAATGTTGGTTGTCATCACCTAGTGACAGCACCAAAGCTAGAAGAATGAAAACCCCATCTACACCAGTGTGAAAGCCTAAAAAGTTTTTTACTATAGTTGTGAATGATATATGTGCCACACATTTTAACTTGAATGTAAAGATTTTGAAGGACAGTATAAAAACTGTGGTCAATCATAGTCATGTTTGAACACATGGCATATATACTTAAGCAGGCTGATTAAGGAGAGTAAAGATTTTTAAAGACCTAAATTCAGTCTGTGGGTTAGAATCTTTGAGAAGCTAAGATTAGCCTAGCTAGTTCTGAAGCGTCCATGACTAGTCCCTGTCCAGAGCCACATAAATCCATTCCAACCCTTCAACCCCATTTAAGATCCATTCTAATAAGCATGACCCGTGCACTTATGACCTTATTGGTTCCTTGAGGTCTGTCATAGCTTGGGTCCTTGTTTCCCATAAGGAAAGTGGTAAATAAAGGGCACTTCCCTCCTTGGAAATGCCTTGTGAAAATGGGTAAGTAAATGAAACACAATACTCACATTTCCTCCATTATAAGATGGGCAAAAATGTTTCAGTTTGTAAGTTATGAAAAGAAAGTAAGGAAGTTTAACAGATTTTATTTAAGGACAGCACATCAAAGATGAAGGGGAGTGTGCTTAACAGTGACTGGCTAAAGATTCTTAAAATAAGGATCTAGTGATGTCTGAAGAAATGCTGTTCAGATCATAGAAAATCTTGTAGCCAATATCAGCATTTCATAATTTACAATTTTCATGCAAATTCCTACAAAAACCATTTCCTTAAGAATATCAGTAACTAGTTAACCAGACTATAAGGGATCATATTCATAGTCATCACCATAAAAACCATGAATGTTGCAAACTAGCACTGGTTTGATTCAGAAGTTACTGGTGGTATAGATATGTGGGCAAATGGACAATACCATAAACCTTATAAAATGAAATGACTGGAAAATGATGAATGTGAAATGATTTGGAAGTCTTAATGTTTTCTTGTCTGTGCATTAACAAAGAATTAAAATAATAAAACCAACACATGCACTAATATTAAAATTATATTTTATATGAAATTTGTCGTAACTCCGACAAGTCTTGATCAACCTCAGGGAGTTCATGTCCATAAGATGTCAATGGATATTATAAAATTTGTCTATAGCAGCATGTAGAACTGGTCAAAAAGATGTGGTTGTTATAGTTTTTATAGAATTTTACAATGGCTCATATCAAGGAGACATCCAGTTTATGTTTTGGTAGCCAACATCTCCTTGATATGAACCATCATAAAAACCTATAAAAAACTCAACCACATTTTATGGACCAGTTCTGTACACTGCTGCAAACAAATTTTATATCTTCACACATTTTATGCACAAATTTTAATGTGTTTAATAACCCATCCATATTTTATATATGCTTTAATGATGTTCAGTAACTCCCTGATGATGAACAAGACAGAGCAAAACATTTTGGAGTTAGGATAAATTGTGTATGAAATATAATTTTAATATTAGTGCACTTGTTGGTTTTATTGTGTGAAATGATTTGGAAGTATTTATGGCTCAATTCAGATATTATCCTGCAATTTACTGGGAGGGATTAAGGAAAACCACAAACATTTTCAGATAAGTGGCATCATGGCCAGAATTCAAACTGGGCACCTCACTCCACAAATCTGCCTGATTGAGGGACATACAGGGAATTCATCTGAAAGTGGAAATCACGTATGCAGGAACTTGATAGGGCACAGCATTACTTGCACGCTGCCAGTCTTATTGTAGCATACCCAGTTACATTGTGTCATCTGAAAGCAGTCACATGGTCATGTTTTGCATCCTGGGTGTAACATGTGAATTGTTACTTATGGTTCATGAACATAGATACAGTGTAACACAAAGGATTTGTACTGTACAAACCTTATAAGGAAAAAGTCCTATAAAAAGTATCATAAGAAGTTTAGAAGATTGTTTCCTGGTGTTTTAGGTCCTTTGAAATCAACAATACACATATATTAAATGGCAACAATACTTCAAACAAAGGTTCCGTGTTAATGAAGAAGTAACAGCAAGCATGTTTATTGAATTTAACAATTTTCCAACTAGATGCGACTTATTCAGTTTATTACATTACTGTAGGCAGCTCTACATGTTTCGGGTGTCGACACCCATCATCAGGAGCTCGTACAACTGTAAATACAGCTTCTGGTATTGATTAACCAGATCTACTACAGTCCACTTGTTGAGTTGGAACTGAATCAGTTCCAACTCAGCAACAAAAGTGGATGGTAGTAGATCTGGTTAATCAATACCAGAAGCTGTATTTACAGTTGTATGAGTTCCTGATGATGGGTGTCGACACCCGAAACATGTAGAGCTGCCTACAGTAATGTAATAAACTGAATAAATCGCATCTAGTTGGAAAATTGTTAAATTCGATTCACGATGCACGGACCCATGTTTATAAAAAAGCAAACATGTTTCAGAAGAAAGATTAGCCGATATTGGAGGGTGATTAGAACCACCTCCACAAAAATCTGAAAATGGTTATAAGTGGAAACCACTGTAACATATCACCTTTACATGTGGTCAAAAATTGTTTCATTTGAAACCATAAAAAATTACAGATGTGTAAAACCTCCAGCAGGCAGACCGCTGTGGTGGTACACCTTTGTTTCTGTGAAGAATTATGTAGTGGCGAAGTCAGTCCAGCGCTAACTTATTGTAAAGATGAGGTACAGTTTTACTCAAATGGCCACATAAATACAGAGACTGTAGATAATCCTATATTAATATATGAGCTTCCACTACATGACATTAAAGGTAGGGTATGCTGCACCATCACTGCAAAAATAATAGTGGGGACCCCCCCCATATTTTTGGACACAGTAAAATTAGTAATATACATTGGAGAAATTTTTGTACAACTTTTTAAAAATTCAAGGGATGAGAGAGAACAGTTCTTTCAGCAAGATGATGCAACTGTGCACACAGCCCATAATTCACTGGCTGCCTTATGTAACGTTTTGGGGACTAAGTAATTAGTCATTATTTGTTGCCTGCTCATTCACCCAGTCTGACACCATGTGAGGGGACATTTGAAAGACATATAGGAATGGTACACATAATCAAATAGTATATGTAATTTTTAGATTACAATTTCAGTTGTTAATAATTTAATTTAATAGAGTACATCGTGTTGTGTTTGTGGAATCCAGTCATTTACTAATCCTTCGAACACTATCTATTTACTTTTGAAAGAGCACATGTTTCAGTCATTTATGACCATGATTGGGCCATCAACACAATATTGTAAAGTAAGTTAAAACTGAGTACATACATATTCACTATATGGTATCACTGTGTGGGATTCACAAGTTTACAGTGTTTATTAAAATTTGAAACTGTAAAATCTGGTCATGTGGTAGCTGATGGCTGTAAAATTATTACAGGTCTTGTTCAGATGTATAAAGGTGAAGTTAAAATATTAAACCGTAAGACAAAATTTAGCAACATATCAAAAAGGAATCTACAATTTTAGCATCAAGTTCTTTAACAATCAAAAAGGAATCTAAATTTTGGCATCATGGTCTTTAACAATCTGCCTTCTCATATCAAAAATTTGTCCACTAATACCAAACAATTTAAACCAACATTAAGTTTCTTATATTCTACAGAATTTCTGAGAAATAAATAATTAATACTTATATGTAAAGAAATTTGAGCTACTTAATATAATGTAGATCTGATAATATTATATATATATATATATACCATCAGATCTACATTATGTCAAGTAGCTGAAGCCTTGACTATAATTTATATATATATGTAAGTATTATTTAATAATTTTATCTTACAATTTAATATTTTAACTTTACCATTATACATCTTAACAAGACAATTATTTTACAGCTGTCAGCTATTATACAATATTTTAGATTCACGTTGTAATAAATAAACATTTTAAACTTGTGGGTTCCAGCAGAGTAAAACTATATGGTGAATAATATATGTACTGCATTTTACCTTACTTTAAAGTATTGTGTTATTGATCTGATTCATAGCCATAAAAAACTGAAACATGTAGCTCTTTCTAAATAAAAAGGTAGTTGTGTTTGATGGATGGTAAATGATTTGTTTTTGAACATTTCAGTAACTTATTCTCCAGGTGTCAAGCATATCCTTAGGGTTGAAGGAGGCAATTTCCAACACATGCCGTTCATGCAGCAAGTTATATAATAGAGATTGTTAACATACAGTCTGTGAGGAAGTTCTGAATTTAGCTGGATATCCTGTATACTGAGGATACACAAACAAAGAAATGATTGTTGAAATAAAATTAAATTCTATTCCAGAAATTAGGAGACCACATTCTGAAATGTCTTTATTTTACTTTCAGTTGGGTTAGAGAATTTTTTGCACTCTGGAAATGGAAATATTTGGTAACACACTCTGGTTTGTAACTCAAGTAATTAAACTTTTAAAGACAAATGGCAGACTGCTTTATTTAAAGACCCAGTTCGTACCGCGCAGTAAACACTTTTCATCTCGGTTATAAAAACCAATCAGTTTATGATGTAAGTGGCACAAGTCGCTTTTTGTTCTCAGATAAATACAAAACACACAAATACAGTGTGGACAGAGCGTACAATTGTTGAATGTTAAACCTGTTGATGTAGCACGAAAACAGTAGGCTTTAAAAGGTTAACAACACGGAGAAGAGTGCTTCTTGAGAAGCTACTGGTTCCACAGTTAGTCAAATTCCCTGCAGTTTATGGAATCTGAAGGTTCATCACCGTGCTCACAAGAGCCCACCGCTTGTTCTTGTCCTGAGGGAGATCAATCCAGTTCACACCCCCATCCTATTTCTTTAAGATCCATTTTAGTATTATTCTCTCATCAGTGCTTAGGTTTTCTAAGTTGTCTCTTCCCCTCAGGTTTCCCCACCAACATCCTGTTTGCTCCTCTCCTTTATCCCATACATGCCACATCTCATTCTTCTTTATTGATCGCCTAAATATTTGGTGAAGAGTAGAAATCATGATGCTTCTAATTATGCAGTCTCCTCAAGTCCTCAGTTACCTTGTCCCTCTTAGGCCCAAATATCTTCCTCAATATCCTGTTCTCAAATATCCTCAGCATATGTTCCTCCTTCAGTGTGAGAGACAAAAGTTTCACATCCATATAAAACATGCAAAGTTATAGTTCTGATTTTAATCTTTATATTTTTGGATAAGAAACTTGTAGACAAAAGATTCTGGCATTCCCTGAGTTCAATTGCCTTTTAACTTCTTCATGAATGTAATTTTGATTTGTTAGGGTTAAAGTACACCATTTATTACACCACATAAATTCACATTCATTTTAATATGTTCCACATTCCATGCATTAATTAGATATGTAAAATGTATAAACAACCAAAAAATGCACTTTATTTTTATGGTATGTTTTTATTTATATGTTCACCGACACGTTTCGGCCATCTTCAGGGTGATGATACAAGAATACAACTGCAATTAAATGTGTCACCATCAATCCATAATGTTTAAAATATATACAATTTAGGCCACATATATATTTAGTATTATGGAGTGATGGTGACACATTTAAGTACAATTGTATTCTTGTGTCATCACCCTGAAGATGGCCATATTAGTGGCTGCAACATGCTGGTGAGGATATCATGAAAAAATGCACCATTAAATTAAAGTGCTTTTGTTGGTTGTATATATATTTTATAAATGCACAGTCTTCACTAAGACAAATATTACAAATATTAAAGGAACATCTCCAACATGTTTCAATACTGTACATTTAGTAAGTGTAATAAATGGTGTGCTTTAATGTAAAAATCCATGGCATGGACAGTTTTAAAAATAACTTATTCTGCATTCTGTTCATGAGACATGAATGTATGTATTTCTAAGAATTTACCTGTAGACCAATCACACTGCTAGCAAATGATGAAGCTTCTACATTTTTTTCTTTTTAATTGTGTGTATGTTTTCATCCAATAAATTATCAGCAGCAGCATAAACCAGAAGTTGATGTGTATCCTTCAATTTCCTCCCCCTCTGCTTTGCTTGAACATTCCTAGTTTTGCACATTCTCAACAATGGTCAAAAGCAGTGACAACAAAGCATCTCTTTGTTTTAGACCATTCTTAATAGGCAATGTATCAGACAAAGGATATCAAATCTAGACTTTACTATATAGGTTTCATTTAAATACATCTTTTTTAATATAACTATTTTCATAGAGATATCAAAGTCAGTGAGAATATTATACAGAATCTCACTCCTATCTGTATCACTGGCTTTCTTGAAGTCTATAAAAAGTTGATGCATTGCCTCATTGTAATCACATTTTTCCCAAGTATTTGACAAAAGCAGAATATATGATCATTAGTTTATCTGCTATGTCAAAATCCACACTGATGATCCCCATTAAGTTTGTCTGCATGTGGAGATAACCTTGACAGAAGGATGTCAATTTGAACTGTTTTGTCTCATATCCAGTGCCTTTTACAAAGTAACTTTTCAGGTATATGAATATGATACTAAAAACACAAGTACTATACAGCCCCCCCCAGAAGTTACACTGTCTCCTGTAATACAATAAAAATAACATTATGGATTCAAGCTTGCATCCAAATATCAGATGCTATAATATCATTCTTAAAAAGTGAAAAAGACACTATATCATCATTACTGTCTTTATAACAAATATTATGCTTAGGTATAAAATAAAGCAATATTACTACACTATCTTTAGTTTTATCCTGTAAACACATTACCCACCAAATAAGGCATGGAAAAATGGTTTTGGAGGAACAGTACCTTTTTTGAGTCGTGTTCATATTTTTTAACTAAGTACATCTGTTTCCTTTTCTTCCAAGAAGACATGAAAACACAGCAGCTCTTCTCTCAGACTTTTTTACTTACAAAATCTATGGTGAAATCCCCACTTAAGATTCTCTATGGAGGAGTGCATTTGAACACAAAATTGAGAAAAGTCTGAAATTGGGGATATTGAACATTTTGTTTTATTGACTTGGGATCATAAAACTGAGCATTACGTGACAGAGAACATTACATGGGGGTTCCACTGTACCTACAGTATCTTAGTGTAAGCATTTTTTAAGTGGGATTCTGTTTCCTTTGAAAAAAGAGTAAAGAGAAAAATACGTCTATTTACAATATCTTGCAGAATTCATGTTATACAGTTGGTTGAATGTTATCATTTAGACCAGTTCTCACAGAGTGGCAAAAACTGAATCAAAAAGTCTATGGTAAATAACCTGTCACCCTACTTCTGTATCTTACTACAATATCAAAGGCACCTGTTAAACTGGTTACAGGAGTACCAAGTTTCACATCACAACTGTCATATTACTATACTGTGGTCAAACCAGCAATGGCTCAGGATTTCAGAAACACATCAGTGGGTTAGTTTCCTGAACCTACTTTCCCAAAGTCAAGACCCTGTAATTGTTTATTATATATTGCAGTGTTACAGTTGTGTAAAAGTTCAAGGCTTTATTAAAAATACAGAAATTTTTAAATTCAGTGTCCTCCTCACAAAAGGTCAAGTTCTTTATGTGAATATATACATATATATATATATATTTATTTACATCAAGAACTTGACCTTACACACACACACACACACATATGTGCATTAAATTCCTTTATGTTTACAATCATAAATACTTACACTACCATCATTAAGTCCCATATTTATTTGTCACTTTGAAAAACTATATTGGTGTTAAGTGGATGGGAGGTCACTGTTCCATGATTCATCTTTAATCATCATTTCAAGGAATTTTAATGTCTTATCAGAATGACTTTTGTTATTGACTAAAAGATTTTGCTGTAGTTTATTTCCAGAGGGTTGAAGTAAGAATGAGGCATTCAGCTTTAATATTTAAATTTTGAATATTTCATGGCAATTGCATACACTAAACATCTTGTGCAGTGAACTGCATCAAAGTATAGTTGACAGCCAGCACTTCCCTGATAAAAGACAGAGAATTCTGAAACACTGGTTTTTAACATGCCTTAGACACAAGTGGTCACCCAAGATGATATTAGTGTTACTGCAATATGTGTTTTAAATTATGGTATGAAGCCCAAGGAACAAAAAAGTAGGATTAAAATCTTCCTTAAGAAGTACTGTAAATGAAAACACTACAGTTACTGATGCAGTATATTAATTTGCACCAGGCTAACAATACCATATTTACTCGAATGCAAGGCAGGGTTTTTTCCTTAAATTTGGTGCTTAAACATGTGAGGTCATCTTAAATTCACACATGAAGCACCAAAATGGACCACACCAAACTAAGGCCTGCATTGCCAAATCATCATGTGTACACAAAATAGAGAACTCAGCATGAATAACATTATCTGAAACAGTCCTAGTTTTTTTGACAACATATAATTTTTTAATGCAGCACAGCGTTTTGGGCCATGTTTCCAACTTAAGGCAAAGAAGCACCTAACTTGGTGGACCCTTTTGATTGCATTATTCTAAGTCAATGGGCACCATAGGAACGGTAAACTTGTTAAGATATGCACCTGAGAACAGATCTAGTCTAAGGGCACAAACTTGAAAATGGCTACTGAAAAATTAAAAATTAACTATAAGACTAAAAAATAAAACCTGTACCAATGCACAAATTACAAACCATAAAAAAAGCCACAAACTCTGAGTGATCAGACCACACATGATGCAACACAAAAATCCAGAACACACATACTTAAAATTCTTAACACCACTAGCACAATCTGTAGAGAAAATTGTGAATCTACATGTGTTCAAGTAAGTACATAAACCAACAAATATAAATTTATTATTTAGTCGATGTGGATCATAATGGCATTGCAGTGCATCTCACCGTAAGTGACTGTGAAGGGTTTTAAGAAGTACTGCATACCCGATGCAACGGACAAGACTGATGATGATACATCATGGAATGACTGAAGTGGATGGGAATAGGAATGAGTGTACGGAAGATGCACTACATGTGAAGATGGAGACAGTGACACTAATTGGTAAAGGTAGATAGAATCTGACATGCTTTGTGTATTATGTGTATAAAATCAATAGTAAAATATTTTACCTTAGCAGAAATTTTGTTTCTGGGGGTGTTGTTTTAGATTTGGATAAATACTTTTTCCCTTGGCAGACATATTTACAGGAGGGAGACATCTTCAATTAGAGTTGTCTTGCATTCAGGTAAATATGGTACTTACTATGCATGCTACACAATTATCTGGATGTTCAGAAATAACTTAAGATCACAATTTATATCAATAAGACATTATTATATGAAGGGAATAAGGGGGTGGCAGTAGCAGAGAAGAGATAATTTCTATTAAAATTTGTACAATTTGTCCTAGATTTTAAATGAATGCCACCATGTAGCAAGATCAGGATGTACAATATGTAGGGAGCAGAAACTCATTTTTAGGGCTGTGAGGCTGGTGATAAGCTGCCATTATCGGAAAAGAAAGACCACATAACCTACTTCAACACACAGGAAGGTCACTCTCGGTGAATAATGAATTCATGCATCTCATGTCGAAGGGCAACAAACAAAATCACTGTAAATGATTACATTGTTGCAAAGGGCTAAATTAATTGGAAACACACTGCAATATTCTCATTGAACTCTGACAGCGATATATTCCTTTAGTATCATACACTAGAGATGCCTTGCCAACAGAATATCTAGGATAAAGACGGTTCAGAATGTCTGTGTAGTTAATGTCCTGCTTCAGAAGTCATCATAATTTCAACTCTACTTTCCATTATGGCACAGTATTTTTTGAGATCTGAGGTTCTAACAACAGTGAGTATAAGAATGTGGTCTCATGGGATATGCGTGTCACTAGATACATACCTATGTTTTGGAAACAATGGCCAGCAACTACTTGGTAGAAGAATGACCCTGAACATGTACATTACACTTCCCTCCAAATGTTGGTACAGTGAAATGTCTATTTAATGAAATTTGGGGGGATGGATTTTCTTACAATCAATCAAGGTTTTCACAAAATGAAGACTTATTCAAAATAACCAATAAAACCGCCCATATTCTTATAAGACTTAGTGTACACAACTGTTACACAATAACTATGTTACATAAATAATTGATACACACACATCATATTTACTGAAACACACAGGCAACAATGCATATCAGTCTACCCCACTCCACCCCTCTCAATCTTCAGTTTTTAGGACAACACCTATGCAGAACATGTTTAACTTAGTGCATGATTGTAAGGTGACCTCCCATTTTTTACATGATGAATGAGGAAAAAATTCTCATCTCATGTGTGGGTAAACACAGTAAATTATATTACTGATTATGTAGTTGAAATTCAGTTTCTAAAACCACGCTGTGTGAAGTAAAAGTTGAAAGAAACTCAGTTTAGAATCAAAGTAACTTTGGTGGCACAAGCAGCATGGGTTAGCGCAAGAACAATACGTGACGTCACTTGCCAAAAATTGTGACTGTGTAGTAACAGTTTCTGGCAGAGAGCGAGCATGAATGTAGTACTTCTTTCAACCATACTTACAGTAAATTGCAGGCTGGGTTGTAGAAGATCAAGAAGTTCTTAGACTAAATATGGCTGACTTACTGAATTTAATTGCAGTAAATACTGGTAGATGGGACTTTGGTTTGACCAGAAGAAATATTTGTTATGTACAGGATTTCACTGAATGTGAGAACACAAAGTATCTAAACCAAATTATGGAGCACCACATCCCAGACGCCACACAACCTCCTTGAAAATGGGTACTGAGGCCCTTCCCTGGGGGTAAAGCAGCTGAGGTATGGCACTGACCACCACTCCCGCCTAGCATTGAAGTTAAGTATGAGTAGAGCCATACCTCTACTCCCCACCTGTGTCTCCAATGGCATGTTATGGGGTAACCTTTACCTTTACATTCCAGACAACTGTAAACAGGATACATTGTCCTCTCAGAGTATGGTTACTCAAAAACAACAATGGTGGGAAGCAGACGCAAAGGGGAAGAACTGAAAGTCACAGAACCCTGTGAGAAGCTTATACAGACTGCAGAACGAAACATCTGAGATTCCTGCATACACAAGCATAGATATGAAAAACATCTTGTGTGAATTCAGGAACTTGGAATCACCAGGGCCTGAAAAATACAGCTGCCAGGTGGCCAGTGGCATCTGCAATATTACTGCTGTCAGCTTCCTGTTTAGCATTCAACATTAACTGTGAAGTTCCAGAAAACTCATTTAGTGGTTTGTGGCACATAAAATCAGGAGCAACATCCAGTGAACTAATGGCAAGTCATAATTTCTCTCTTAAGGTAATTTTTGTTTACCATTGTACTATAGGTGGCGTAAAGCTGTTTAGGACAAACGATACAGCAGGAATAAAATGAAATTTGTGTGTCAAGTGAAGCTGACAGCATAACAAGGCAACAGAAAATACCAATTTTCTCTGGCAACCAAATTATTTTTCTGGCCATGAGGTTTTAAAAAATTTTGACCCCTGGCTAACATGAACACATCCAGGTATCATATAGTTCAGGGATCTTCACCACATCTAGCCTTAACTCCGAAATGAGGTTTGAAGAAAACAGTAGGGAACATGGGCTGTGAACAGTGTGTGTTGTAAGAACAAACAGTTCAAGTTTGAATGTGTCTGCTTACATGACATAACAATCCCCATAGCTTATAACTAAAGTCAAAGAATTAAACAACAGAACATAAATGAAGCTGTGCACCCCAAAAGTATACATTTTTCTTCTTAATTCATTTCCTTCAATTTCCTGTGTGGCAGCAGATGTCATCATGAAGTCTTGGATTTGTGCTTACGGACAAAGGCAGGAAACAACTTGCGTTTCTTCCGACGGGGATCTTCATCAGTTGTCGAATTAGAGTCAGTTGAGTAGGTCTCATCATCTCCTGGAGGTTGCTCTCGTGATGACAAACTAGTCAGTGAAGTTTTCTTAACTGGAGTAACTCTTGCCACAGGAGGGTGTGAAGCATCTAGGCAAGTTTCTGACTGAGACAACTTTGGTAGAGAAACCAGAATGCATTAAGAAATACCACTTGTACAAATCAGCTAACACAACTAAGCTTTCCCATGCATCCACAATCCCTCATGTACTACTAAAGTATTTTTTACATATATTCTGACTGATCTTGTAAATGAAACCAACTTGGTTTCATTTACAAGATTATATAAAGATGCACGGTCAACAGAACATAAAAATTTTCTGACTACTTAAGCTACCTGCATCAATTTCTTTGTATAATATGCCAAAAGGAGTACCCACTCTTTGTCCTAGATGTGGCTGCTGTCTTTAGTGTATTATAAAGTAATAACACTTAAGAATTACAGTTCATTCACATAGTAAAAAAATGCTGGGAATGAGGATTTGTATCACAGCCAAAAACTCTTACCACATTAGATGCATATCCATTTAACAGTCATGGCTACCATACATACTTGCAACAGTACTGAGCAAAATTCATATCTTTGGGTGTTTTCCGTTAGCTCCATGGTGAAAACAGAAAACAGAGAAGGAAAGAGAATACCTACATTCTTACATATAGCAGATGGATCCTAGATTGCAACTATTCTTAAATTATTTTATACAAATATATGATAATCTGATTTCACTGCTTCTCTGAATCTAATTTATTTTACCCTAAAAATGTGTCTTTTCCCTTACAGTAAAGGATGACTAGTTTTGCAATTGATGAAATTGTGTTCCATATTGTACTGGGTGAGCAACTGTAACATTGCTCATGAACTGAAAAGCACAGGAATGAGAAGTAAATACATTTAGTTAGGGTAATATAATCAAGTTTTGGAATTATACTACTTGAGTTTCCAAGTTTTGCTATCATTGGTGCTAATTCCATGGTTGTGGAAAATAGTTTCAAGTGCAGGAGGCTAACCATGTGCTCTGGTATTGACAATCAAAATCTGATGTTCAAAATTGAAGGAAATTTCAGTTTGGTAAGGGACCACCAACAAAAATGGCCATTTATAAGTGGTGTAAGTTTTTCAATGAAGCTGGCTGCATTTGTAAATGGAAATGCCCTGGTAAATGACCAGTCAGTGAATCTAAGGTGAATGTAATTGCACTAGCTCTCATTAACAGTTCAAGAAAATTGAGAAGAGAAGATGCCCCACAATTTAGCGTGCTGCAATTGACAATGCAAATAATTCTGAGCTTGTGTAAGGTTTAATTACAGTACCCTACCAACTATTGCAATATGTAATAGTCCAAGGCATAGAACTTTAATATACATTTTACTGTTAAGTTCTTTCAAAACTTGAAGATGTATTCTATAGGAAAAAATGTGTTTAGCAATGACGCCACTTTCTATCTGGCTGGGTGTGTTAACAGACATAACATTAGAATCTGGGGAAGCAACAATCTTCATGCAGTGTTTGAAGGTATAAGGGACAGTCCCAACTGAAGTGCTTTTGAGGTCTGTACAAAAAAAATGTATTCTCATCTTTCCTTTTTGCCATATACATTGTGAATGGTGTTGTACCTAGACATGCTGGAATAATTACTCATGCTGATATTGGAAGAAAAGATGTGCTAATGTCATGCTATTCCTGCAAAATGGAGTGCCTCCTAATTTCAGACTTCATTATGGCCCTTCTTAGGTTAAAAGCTTCCAAGAAAATCGATTACCAAAGGTGGCCCTATTACTTGGCTACCTTGTTCTCCTCATGTTACACCACTTGATTTCTTCATCCAGGTGTACATAAATGGTGCTGTTCATGTTCCACCAGTGCCCACTACTTGCCAAAACTTGGGATGATGTGAGCTGTTTCTGTGCTTAGGTACACCTGTCATACTTACATATGTGTGGAGTGAACTTACAACAGATACACTCTATGTACCAGCATAATTTTCTAAAAACCAAGGTGCCACCTCAAAATTCTAGGCGCCAGACAGACAACATTCAGCAAGTTCCACACTGAAGTTGCTATGATGATCTGGTGCCTTAGAGTTGCACACCTGTGTACCAGGCTACTGACCCCCTTCACTGAACTTCCGTAAAGTGTTACGGGTAGGTCATAACACCTTGTTATGTAGCTTAACACATAATACATTCAGGTTTCACACCTGAGCAATAATGCATTCAAATCATCTACATGTGTTCATCCTGTATATAATTCAAGAATCCTTGGTCTACCTTCCAGCTGTCTGATATGTACTGATCAATGCAGGAAATGTGGTTTCAGTACAATACATCAAATTGTCATCATTTTTAAAGAATTATTAAGATAGGGGACACGAGGAAGAAAGGAAAGAGCTGGCAATAAATCAAAAGGAAAAAATACAGGGAATATAGGAGAATGGACACCATATCAATCAAGCCACATAAAGTTAACAAAGTTGCAAGTAGAAAAAGATATATCATTGACAGTACTTAAGTTAGTATAGATAAATTTTTTTACTACCAATAAGCTAAACAATGACAGAAACAATCTTGTAAGTATCCTAACATACACTACTTGAAACAGACAATGCAATTCACTTACGTCTCTCTCCATGATCGTCATAGTTGTATCATGGCTATCAGATTGGACCACTGACAGTTGCGACTGCAGAGATTTTGGTTCATTCTCTTCTGCCCAGCTGCAAACAAAAAGTATTCTCACAGCAAACACAGTCCACATTCATACTGTAATAATCACCCAGGTAGTTCATAAATGCCCAGCCTTTCACGCAACCCAAACACTCACTACTGTGTTCACATGAACCCACCACTGGTCCCCTGTCCTAAGGTATAAATATTCAGTTCACAACCTCAAATCATATTTCTTCCAGTTTAATTTTAATGTTATCCTCGCTAGTCCTACATCTTCAAAACAGCCCTTCCCTCGAAGTATTCCAACCACAATCCTGTATATATTTTTGATCTCTCCCAAGCATGTTACATGCCCTGTCCATTTCACTGCCTTTTATTTTATAATCCTAATCACATTTCATTACAAGCACAGAATACAAGGCTTCTCATTATGCTACCTTTTCCCATCTTCCTATTACATCCCTCCACTTAAAACAAATTTTTCCTAACCCTCCCTTCTCACTCCTATCTATGTTATTTCCTTAATATAAGAAGCCAAGTTTCATACTCACACAAAAAAGGTAAAATGATAACTAACCTTTAGCAGACAGATTTAAATGCCAATTATATTTTGTGATAGCCTGAGTTTTCCTGGCTTAGTAAAGACATTTAAACTGCTACCAAATAACACAAAGAGACCAGCATACCCAAGTAGACACACAGACACCAGCATATGGCATGCTTGGCCATTTACCAGTGCTTCAGACCCATATGGTCATTCATGATGATGGAGGTTAATAACCACAAAAATGACACACACACACAGAATGTCATTTGACATTCAGAGGACCGTGCATCGTGGTATATTCTTATAATAAAAGCTAGCAAGATGCACTATTTCTCAAATTTATTTTTGAACTCCACATGTTTCGGACAGATCTACTGTCCATCATCAGGAGTCTCAACACTGTTCCATCCTTACCTTGCTAGCAGACAGTTGACATAACTAGCATGACAAATGCCTACTGCTGCATATACAGTGTTAAGACTCCTGATGATGGACAGAAGATTTGTCCGAAACATGTAGAATACTATATGAAAAATAAATTTGAGAAATAGTGCATCTCAGCTTTTATTATAAGAACACAGAATGTCCTCTATTAGGCTAAACTGATAGTTCCATGTATTTTAAGGTTTATATTATTCAAAGCACTAGTGAGCCTACAGCAATAAATAATTACTACATTTGCAACTCTTGTACCTTAAAAGATTAAACATTTAGGGGTAAGGGACAGAACAAAACAAGACAGGCAATGTACGTGTATCACAACATTGTTCTTCTTTGTGTAAACACTCTTGTCATCAAAATGTAATGTGTTCTGTGTATGGTTGAATTAATGTCAGTCAACAATACTGGAACACTGAAAATGTTCCCATGGAAAGGCAACAATGCATACCTTTTGTGCTACTGAGACGTATGTTGCTGTCAACAATATAAATTGTTGAGTGTTTCCAAGAGAATGCCACAATGAGCTCAATTTGCAATCTTGTTGAGACATTAAACATTTCACACTGCTGTCAAAACATAAATTAGGCCTTCATGTAGAGTGCCTGATATTTTCGTCCGATTTTAACTGAATCTGGATTATCTTGAGAACTTTTTAATAAAAACCTGAAAGATCAAATTTGACAAAAATCTGCCTAGTGGGAGCTAAGTTGATATATGCAGATGGACGAACAGACAGGCATGTCAACGGTTATCTTCTTTTTGTGACTTGTGCAAATGTGCCTAAAAATATCTAAAATCAATATTTAAGACACTGAAAATAAAAAAACTCTACTATGCATTGATAAACCCACAATATTTTTGCTCTTAAAACTATATCCACTGAAAAACCAACAAACCTGTCTCCAACAGTGAACTGTACATTACTGACTGAACTGTGGGTATCATCATCCAGATCTTGTTTGCCCGTATCACTGCCTGATGAATCTGCACCTTCCTTCCAATGCAGGCTCTCCAGACACCCTGAAATATGGACATCCCTAAAATCACACCCTCTTTGCTGCATTCAACAAATCCATCCCACCAAATAAGATCCGAGGCTTCCATGGCAAGTAAATACAATAAAGTGTCCTGAGGAATGTAGCTATGTTGAGATGGAACACATTTCTAATGTTTCTGAAACTGTTGCTGTTTCCAAAGATTAAATTATTCCCGCTAATAGAGACTGCAAAACTTCCCAAAAAGATAACAGTAATTCACACCCCCAACAAAATTTACTATTATTATTACTAATAAGTCACATCATCTCATAGCAACATATTTTGACTACAGAAAGTCACCCTCAGGCTAAACCAATACCTTCCATCTACTGGAAGTGTGTAGACATGATAATCTTGTTCAAAAGATGAGCTCTATATGTGACGCACATCGATATGCTCAAAAAGTTTCTTGACATAAACCAGAGATTTTATACAGGCTTCATCCTATGAGATTCGAAGTATTTCATCTAAATTCAACCAAACCTAAAACTTTTACCAACTGGAAATGATAATCATCGATGTCATTGGTCAGTTCATTAAAAAAGCACATACTTTACCAGCAAAAAATGAAAGAATAACCATAAGGGGACACTTTATATTATAAAATAAAATTTTTAATTACAGCAACACATAATTAATAACAATTTTACGATGCAACATACTCTGCACAACTTAACACATAAACAAGAATGAAGACAATGTATAATACAATAATTTTGCAAGGGTGAGACCTCATTCCAATTTGGCACGTAACTTTTTACAATTTTATATACTTTAAGTACATTTAAATTTTTATACTTCCTGGTTTAGCCCGACAATGACTTGCAACAGTCGAAACATGTTGCTAAAGGACGTGACTAAATAATAATAATAATAATAAAACATATGATAGGTGCACACCACTGGACTTAGTCCATGCAAAGGCAAATGAACTCCCCACAGATGAAGAATACAATAACAAAGTCAAGAGACAATGGTCCCAAAAAGCCTTGCATGGCCATGGCCGCCATCCGTATGACCTCAGCCAACAATATGTAGACACAGATGCATCAAACAAGTGGCTGACAAACGCACTGATTGACAATAAAAGTCCACATTATAAGTACACACCAGCCAATGTATTGGAGAATGAAAATTTCAAGCTGTACTGGAATCACAGCATACTTACGGACAAAACAATACCTTTTAATCGATCTGACATAACTTTTATGAATAAGAAAACAAAGAACACATTTTTGATAGACAAAGCTGTCCCAAATACACATAATCTCACCAAAACAATAACTGACACACAACACAAGTACCAAGAATTGGCGAATGAAATATGTGCTATGTGGAAGCAAAAGGCAGCACAAGTGATCCCGATACTAATATCATCTATGGGAGTAATTCCAAAATCACTATCACAAAGTCTAACATGACTTAACTTGCACCCGAATACATATATACAACTGCAAAAATCTGTAATTCTTGGCACATGTTCAAATTGTAAGAAACTTTTTAAACTACAAATAAGATCACCGAGCCTAATCCTGTTGATTACTACATCCCAGGATAGGTGAATATTTCCCAGCCAAAGCTGAGAAGTGAAAAATTCGATGATGATGATGATAATAATAATAATAATAATAATAATAATAGTTGTGTTAAGGATGTGAAGTACTGTTCTTACAGACAGCACAATGAGATGCCCCCCCCCCAAAATCCAAAAGTTACAAATCCATTCCATCTTACATTTTTATGTTTTCACCATGGTCGTTGGTCAGTTGGCGGTCTTCTATTGGGTTTACACGCTATGTGGTAGACGAGGTTGTCGGAGAAATGTACTGCCTCCATCTTCAGGGTGACAATCTGGATTGTGTGGATGCTGATAGGGTTGTAAAGAAAGTAGTGGAGTGTTTTGAATATATGGAAAAATCTGCCATATAACCAACAGACTCCTTTCTTCCCTACCGCTTCAGCATCAACACAATCCAGACAGTCACTCTGAAGATGGAGGCAAGATGTTCCTCCTAAACGTCCAACTACCACATGGCATATAAACCCAAAAGTCTACTAACTGACCATTCCATCTTAACACGCAGAGAGGCTGTTACGAATCCTTGATGATGGAGGCATTCCAATCCATTCATCATCATTTCATGGCTTCTTACTTCAACTTTCACACTACATAGTGTGATTCTAATATCTTTATACATTTGAAAAAAACACTGAACTTCAATAGTCCAACTAAACTGTAACTGGAAGTCAAATTCTGTAAAACTATGGTAAATATTTTATGCCTACTAAAAAGCATGATTTATAGTCAGAATTAATGTGGTATCTGGACATGTCCATTGTCTAGTAGTTGAAACAGAACACATTTCAGGCACTGAATTTTTTGTACCTACAGGGAACACATTTAGCCCTTACTGAGTAGGTGCCTCCTTATCTTTTCACCTGTGTGGAATAACAAGAGGCAATTAATAACAGGGATGTAACCAAGCTAAAACTTCAGAACAGGAGAAACACTCAAACTAAGAAATTCAGGGCTAATCATTTAATTAAATTTAGAATAATTTTGGATGACAATTGAATTGCATACTTAACCTACTGCAGTACTTATATGATATTCTATCAGAGCCAATATACATAATGCCAAGGGTCTACACAGTAAATTTCATATATGTTGGTGTTCTCTACTAAGTTGAAAATGTTAGTGTGTTTATGTATATATACTACAAATTTGCAACACAACTGGCCCTTAAGGACACACACACAAATTGAATTCAGTCCATCACTGCCCTTGTAGCATGTGTAACAGCTTTTATAACAATGGCCTTACATGCATTGCACAATTGTCAGTCCTGTGTGGGACTCAAATACCAACCCTCTGGTGCTTGTTTACTGGACCACAATGACTGTCATAAGGTCAATGTCAACAAACTAATGCAATTTACACTTCACAGCTGCTGATGGTAATGCACATCATAATGGACGATGGAGCAAGGGTGGTTGGTCCTACTCAAGGTTTACTCACTTTGGATTCATACCCATCTCTCCACAACA